>Ga0129301_1000101_pt1 | contig 41347 bp, 58 predicted proteins | sample ConPoolayeHmetaG_FD_94489 | JGI IMG/M metagenome (GOLD analysis project Ga0129301, IMG submission 94489) | Hot spring microbial mat communities from California, USA to study Microbial Dark Matter (Phase II) - Cone Pool mat layer H metaG ...
CTATAACACCTTCTTTTACTACAAGTTTGATGTTCTCCGTTTTTTGTAGAATTCTTACATCTTCTAGTGGATTCTTTTCCACTATAATGAAGTCAGCAGACTTTCCAACTTCTAGGGTTCCTGTTTTATGTAAGATGTTACAGGTTTCTGCTCCATGTTTTGTAGCGGATACTATCGCCTCCATTGAAGTGAAGTCGCACTTTTCAACTAATAGTTGTAGCTCCATTGAGTTTAAACCAAATGGCAGCATAGGTGTTCCGCAAAAATCAGTGCCAGTAGCAATTTTAACACCAATTCTTTTTGCCAACCCAATGTTCTTCACATGTGTTTCTATTACCTCCATAGACTTCTTGAGCCCCCACTCTGGTGTTCCTGCTTCTTTGCCCATTTGAACTATTCGATGTACTATTGACAGCGTTGGAACTAGTATCACATTGTTCTCTATCATCATCTTCGCGCCTTCCTCATCTAGGTATATACCGTGTTCAATGGTTTTGACGCCTGCGGTTAAGGCGTTTTTTATGCCTTGCGTGCCTTGGGCATGAGATGCGACGTAAGTTCCAACTTTCCTTGCTTCGTTAACGATGGCTTTGATCTCTTCTACTGTGAACTGTTCATGTTCTGGTTTGTCTTTTTGGGACATAACGCCTCCTGTGGAGCAGATTTTGATAAAGTCAGCACCTTCCCTTAGAGTTTGCCTTGCTGCTTTGATGCATTCGTCGACTCCGTCGCATATTAGGCTCCCGAAACCAAGTTTATACTCGCTCCTTTTTTTGACTATGTCAACCGGAAAATAATGGTCATCTCCGTGTCCAAATGTTTGAGAGAGAACTCTGTTAGCTGCGACTATTCTAGGTCCTCTTGTTAAACCTGATTCAATCGCCATCCTGAGAGGTACACCGTTCAATCCCCCTATATCACGTACTGTGGTAAAACCTGATTCAAGTAGTTGTATAACATCGTTCATCGATTTAATCAAGAGTATCTCATGTGGTCTTAGTGTATTTTCTTCGACAAATTTATCAGTCTGATAACCTGTTATGTGCAAATGGGCATCTATCATTCCGGGCATTATTGTATAGTTCCCTGCGTCAAATACTTCTGAACAATCGGTGTCCTTTGAAATGGACGCTATTCTGCCATCCTCTACTGTAATGTAAACATCTTGTAGTGGGTTGTTTCCGTTTCCATCTATTAATAATCCTGCCTTTACGGCGAACTTACTCTTTTTTGAGTTAAACATTTGTGAATCAAGGATAACTCATTCACGTTATATAAATTTTAATAAGCCTACAAATTTAATTTTATTACAGGTCTAGTTCCATTTGTTTATTTTTTGATTTTAATATAGCAAATAATTAATTTTTTATATACTGTGGCATGCATGTTTAAGATAAACTTTTATTTACGATTTTTGCCACTAATTGGGAGAGATTGGTTCCAAAAACTGAAAAAATATGGTTAGATGGAAAGCTTGTGGACTGGGATGAAGCCAAGGTGCATGTTCTCGTTAACGGTTTGCATTATGGTTCCGGCGTCTTTGAAGGTATCCGATGCTATAAAACAGAGAAAGGTCGTGCAATCTTTAGGCTAGAGGAACATATCGATCGCTTCTACAACTCCGCAAAGGTCTATTTTATGGAAATACCGTTCAAAAAGGAAGAGGTTGGGAAGGCGATAAAGGAAGTCGTCAAAGCCAATAACCTTCAAGAATGTTATATTCGACCTATCGCTTTCAGAGGTTTAGGCAGTTTAACTCTTGATTTCAGAGAAAACCCCGTTCAAGTGGCCGTCGCTGCTTGGCCTTGGGGTGCCTATTTAGGGGAGGATGCAATAGAGAAGGGTATAAGGTGCACCTTCTCCTCTTGGGTTCGAATTCAAAATTCAATGGTTCCTATGATAGCTAAGGCTACAGGCCAGTACATCAACTCCTCCTTGGCTTGTATTGAAGCGCACTTGAAAGGATTTGATGAAGCCTTGATGCTGGACTCTAGAGGTTTCGTTTCCGAGGGCCCGGGTGAAAACCTGTTCCTTGTCAAGGGACCATACATCATCACACCCTCCGTTACCTCCTCAATTCTTGTTGGCATCACAAGGGATACGATAATTAAGTTAGCTCTTGAGTTGGGCTTTAAAGTTGTGGAAAGGGATGTTGTAAAAGACGAAGTCTTAATGGCGGATGAACTGTTTTTCACTGGAACAGCAGCTGAAGTTACTCCCATTGTCGAAGTTGATCATAGACCTATCGGGAATGGCAAGGTGGGTCCTGTCACAAAGGCAATATATACAAGGTTCTTTGAAGTCATTAGAAGGGTTGATTCTAAATATAAGGACTGGTTCAGCTTTATAGACTAGACGGTACTTTCCTATGTGGATAGAAATACGACTATCCCGAGAATTATGACGATAGCGCCTATGAGCGGTCTTATAGAAACGGTTTCGATGTCTTGTGGGTAAAGGCGCGCTAGTAAATATACAAATAATGGTTGTGCGTTTATAATTGGAGTGACCCTTGTCACATTTCCATAGCTTAACGCATAAAAACTGAACAACCAACCAATCCCCATCAATACTCCACCTTTCCACATCAGCTTAAAGTTCTCCAAGTTTAGCGGATTCGAACTTTTCCTTCCTATAGTAAAAAATGCTAAATAGTATAGTAGTAGTGAAGAAATGTTAGCAACCATTGTGCCCAAGATAGGTAGGTTTGAAATATTTAAGGCAACTTTTCTAATAGGGTCGCTCAAGCTGCCAGAAAGTACACCTGACAGCGGAAGTAGTATCCATGGGGAAAAGGATTTCGAACTATTGTCTTTGCTTCTACTTGTCTCTATTATTATTGCCCCTATTACTATTGAAAATATTCCAACCCATAGCCCGATGGAGGCTTGTTCAGAAAGTAAAAGGACTGCTATGATCGAAGTTATTATCGGCTGTGAAGGCATAATCGATGTCGTGATAAGGGCACCTATCTTATCTATGCTCTTAAAAAAGAATAGTCTAACCAGACCGGGGCTTAGTAGTCCTGCTAAGGCGAAGAGTAACAGGCTCGTGGTGTCTATCTTATTGAAGTCTGTGAAGAGTAATGCTAATGGAGCGTATATTAAAAGGCCGACAATAGAAATCACAATGCTACATGAGATGTAATCCGTCCTCCGTAAACCTCTACGTATATCAACTACACTGGATGCGAGCGATATCGATGCGAGGGTTGCGAACACTATCTCTATCATTTATAACAGACGGGTGAGAACTGGATTATATAAGAATAATTAAGTGCTTTTATAAAAAAAGAAATGATTGGCGCCTAGTCTATTAGGTATACTATGTGGATTGAAGTTGAAATTGACATCTGCCCTGGTATAAGAACTGTGTTCGAGCCTTCTTTGGCATCCGTTCTATAATATATGGGGTAGGAGACAGGGGAACTCTCTGTCGCCGATTGTACTCCAACTATCTTCAACTTCAGAGTGGTTGCTGTTAAGTTTGCTTTTGACTCTGCATCTTCGATCGCTAGTTTTAATGTTTGATTCTTTAGTTGCTTAGCTAGTTGGTCCGATACTGTGAACTGTACGCCAGTAACTTGGTTTATCCCTGCTAGAACCGCCTCGTCAATAACCTTGCCTGCTTTTACTCCAAGTTGTGTCACATTGTCTCCTTTTAAGGCTACCTCAAGGTTGTGTACAGCCCTATATCCTGTAATATATGGTGAAGATCCGTCATTTGGATATTTGTAGACTGGGTAAATGTTATAGTAGGTGGTCTCTACGTCTTGTCTAGGTAAACCTATTGCCTCAAGCCTGGTCAATAATTTGTCCACAATCTCAGCGTTCTTTGCTACTGCTTCTGTTGTAGTAGGCGCCTCCGTTAACGCACCCAAGCTTATTATGGCCGTATCTGGGTAGACCTTGATTTCACCTATTCCTGTCACTGACAAGGTATGTTCTGGGGGTGTATTATTTGTGTTAGCTGTTGAAGTATTGGCTAGCAGAGAATATAGTGAAGTACTGATCAGCACTAGTGCCAGCGCCATGGCACCTAACGTTACTATCTTTTGTTCTCGGTTCATCTCTATCCACATCGTTATTGGAATAGTTGAAATTAATCCTATAATTAGAACATGTTCGTTCTAACTTTAGAACAAATCATTCAGCACTCTAATCTAAAGTTTCATCTAGCTTGAAGTCGCTTTAATAGGACGCCCGTCGGCTTTCAGGCTTTAATCTTAGTAGATGGTTATGTAGATCAAAGTGCCTAAGGCTAAAGAGGATATCCACAGTATAAACAATATCCGCATCCATTTCTTTAATTTTCTAGGTTTTTTAAGTATGATAAATATTGCAAGGCTCATGGTGAGAATTCCAGTTACCATATGTGGGATAAACAACAAAGTCAATGTTCCTAAAGTTTTGGTTGATTGTGCAATTAGGTTTAGTGTTGATGGAACCATTGCTAATAGTATTGACACTCCGTTTACTGCTGTCGCAGTCACCATTAGAATATGATGTTGCTTGAACCTCTTTTTGGTGGCAAATATTGCACCGGCCACAATGGCTGCACCAAGCACTATCTGGACTATCATGTTTACTGTTGCAGGTGGTATTTGGGTTGATGGCACGATCGTTGTAGTTGTGGTAGAGGTGGTCGCCTCTAAAACGGCCCACAAACTCCATCCATGAAGGTTACAGTTCGCTCTTACTTTCACTAGCGCGTTCTGGTCTATTTGCCCTAAGTCAATCTTGTAAGTGAATGTTGCCTCGTTTTGGGGCGTTAAGTCTACCCTAATGAGCTTATCATCGACTTGGGCTTCAATTGTATCTACGTAGTGGGATTGGGAAGGGTTGTTGTGTCTTATCTTAAGATTAAGTATGGTGTTTGTGCCTTGTATTTCTTTGCTTATCTCAAGGACTGCTGGAACGTCGGCGGAGACAGAAGTAATCAACCAAGGTCCTATTAATGCGAATAGAATTGTCCAGACGTAGAAACTTGTTTTTTTGCTCAAACCACTTAATCGAATGGCTACCCGTTGTTTATATACATTATGAATGGGTCTCTTTTATCCGCAAAGTTCTTGAGATTCTTCGAAAAGATTCGAAAGCTTTAATTGGCATCATTAAAATGCTTCCCCAGTGAGTATCATTGGCAAAGCGTGTTGCACTAATTAAAGGAGATGGCGTCGGACCAGAGCTTACTGAAGCGGTAATGACCGTGTTTGAAGCTATAAAGCCTGATCTAGAGTTTATTCCCTGCGAAGCGGGTTATGAATGGTGGCAGGTTCACGGTGGTGACTCCTTGATCCCTGAAGAATCCTGGGAAAGGTTGAAGAACTCTGATGCCTGCTTGAAAGCTCCGATGACAACCCCGTCTTTTAGGGGAGCTCCGAAAAGTGTTGTTGTGAGCATTAGGCAAAAGTTCGACCTATATGCGAATATTAGGCCAATTAGATCTTTCAAAGGCGTAGCAGGCCCGCTTGGAGATGTTGACTTCATCTGTGTTAGAGAGACCACTGAGGGGCTATATAGTGGTATTGAACATAGGCTAGACGATGGTGTAGCAATTGCTATAAGGAAGATCACAAGTAAGCAGTCTGAAAAGGTCGCTAAGAAGGCATTTGAGATGGCGAAGGAGAAGGGCTGGAACAAGGTTATCGTTGTTACGAAACGCAACATTATGAGGGAGTGCGATGGTATCTTTGTTGAAGCCGTCGATAAAGTTTCCAAGTCATACCCAAGCATCTCATATGAAGAGTATTATATTGATAACATTGCGCAGCAACTTGTAAAGAACCCGCAAAGGTTCAACCAGAACATTATACTCGGAACCAACCTGTTCATGGATATCATCTCTGAAGAAGCTTCAGGGTTAGTGGCGAGCATAGGGTGTATCTACTCAGGAAATTTTGGGGATACTTATGCCCTGTTTGAGCCAGCTCACGGTAGTGCACCTAAATACAAGGGGATGTACAAGGTTAACCCAACCGCAATGATCCTTTCTGGGGCTTGGATGCTAAGGTATCTTGGAGAAGACAAGTTGGCTGACGTCGTCTTCGCTGCAACCGAAGAAGTCATCGCGGAAAAGAAGCATGTAACCTACGATCTAGGCGGTGACTCGTCAACTTTGGACATGGCAAAGGCTATCGCAGAGAAGGCGAAGGAAATGCTTGTGAATAATAGAATCACATAACCCTAGTTTGATATTGGAACCCCAATTATATTTTAGTTAATAAAAAAGTTTATTTGCTATCGGTTTACATCTTGCTTATGCCTTATTTTAGCTGGGAAGAGATTGCCAAGCACATCGATCACACAATATTGAAGCCTACCTCAACCTCTAAAGATGTCATTAGTCTATGCAATGAGGCCATTGAAATGGGTGTGTATTGCGTTGCCATCCCCCCGACCTACCTGAGGTTGGCTAAGAGTATGGTTGGAGGCTCTGTTAAGGTTGCGTGTGGTGTGTCGTTTCCTATGGGCTATACCCCACCGAAGGTGAAGGCCTTTGAGGTGGAGTATTACATCGGTGAAGGTGCAGATGAAATCGACTTTGTTGTGAATCAAGGTTTTGTGAAGGAAAATCGATGGGAAGACTTCGACAAAGACGTTTCTGCCGTTGTTGAGAAGGCTGCTAAATATGGTGTTATAACCAAGGCGATAATCGAAGCCTGTAACCTTACAGATCAAGAGAAGATATCTGTTGTGGATCGATTGAATGTCCTTGGAGTGGACTATGTAAAAACTTCTACAGGTTTCGGCGCTTCTGGGGCCACATTAAACGATGTTGTGCTCTTAAAGAGTCGCTGTAAGGGGAAGTTGAAAGTAAAAGCAGCAGGAGGTATTAGAACGCTATCGCAGGTGGTAGACTTTCTTAAGGTGGGAGCTGATAGGATAGGTACTAGTTCTACGAAAGCAATAAGGGAAGAGTATTTAAGAGCTAGCCCTCCTCCATAGATTTTTTAAGCTTCTCTTGGAACGATATGAACTTTCCATCTTCATAGAAGGCTATTTTTGTTTCTATTGGAACCCTTAGTCCGAGGACCTTTAGAATTTGGAGAAGTTCTCCACCTGAAATGTTTTGATCCAGTTCTCCGCCTTTGATAAGTTCAGCTAATTTCTCTACAACTATCTGCATTTCTTTTGGGTAGAGCTGTTCCGCTTTATACAATACTTCATCTCCTCTGTCGACTAACTTCTCAAGGACGATGTCCCTTGGCGTTTTAGGCTTACTCTTGGCCTGAGCTTTCTTGGTAAACTCTGCTAACTTCTTTGCCTTAAGAATTTCCAGCTCCTTATCCTCCTCTGTCATCTACATCAACCATGGCTCATAGTTTAATATATATAATGTTAAGTGTTAAGTAGGATTTATATGGTGCTGTCGATCTTTATTCCCGACTCGATTTTATGTGAAGAATCAACCTTAAGAGAGAAGACTATCAAGTTAGGGTTTATTGCTAGAGCATGTTCGATCTTTAGGGTTGGAAAGATATACGTCTATACAGAGGAGAAGGGGGCATATGAAAGAGACTACTACGTTATAAAATCCATTTTGGAATATGCTGAAACTCCGCAGTACCTTAGGAAACACCTTTTTTCAAAGAGTGAAGTGTTTAGGGATGTTGGCATCCTACCCCCTCTTAAAACCCCTCATCATAAGCCCTACATAACTTTGGACGAACTGAAGGTAGGGGACTTGCGTGAAGGCGTATTGGTTAAAAAGGGTGGTTCACTTTTTGTTGACGTAGGGTTAAGCTCTTTGGTCAAGTTTGAAGGTCCAGGTTCTGAAGGGGAGCGTCTAACAGTCTTGGTCACTAAGGTTGGGTCGTCTTTGAGTTGTAGACGGGCATTTGCTCATGAAATTGATACCTACTGGGGTTATAAGGTAATTAGGGTTGGGCCCCTTGGAAAAGTTCTAAAGAGCAGTTTCAGCGGTCTTAAAATTGTAACTTCTAGACTTGGTGTGCCAATTAATGAAAAGTTTGACGCCCTAGTCAACGCTGTCGTAAAGTCGGATAATATCGCCCTAATATTTGGTTCGCCTAGGAAAGGGGTTTACGACATTCTGAAGGAAGAAGGGCTAAAACCTGAAGATGTAAGTGATTTTACTCTGAACTTTGTGCCAGAGCAAGGCACGTCTACGATCAGGTCAGAAGAAGCTATAATCATATCTTTAGGCATAGTTAATTTAATTTTGAAGGTGTTCGTGTCAAAAAGATAAAGATTTAAAAACACTATAGAAATGGTAAGATACGCAAGTGATTTAGATTGGGTCATAGGAAGAAGAGTGCGCCGAGACACGGTTCATTGGCATTTCGCCCAAGGGGTAGGGCTGGAGACATAGTTCCACGTGTTAAGAATTGGGCTGATGTCAATAGTCCTAAACCGATTTTGCTAGGGTTCGTTGGGTTTAAGGCGGGGACAACCCATGCCATTGTCGCAGGTGATAATCCAAGGTCTCCGACCTTTGGAAAGTCTCTCTTTAAGGTAACTACAGTGATTTCAGTTCCCCCGATGACTGTGTGTGGTATAAGATTGTATGGTAAAGATGTTCGTGGAGAGTATGCTTTATGCGATGTTTATTCAAATAAGCTCTCTAAACTTTATGAACGAGCATTTCCAAGGGGCTACCTTAAAGGCAAGTTTGACGTGGGCGCTCTAGACGCACTTATTGAAAAGACCAAAAGGATAGTGCTTATTGTGGGAGTAGAACCCTCAGAGGCTAACCTCCCTCAGAAGAAGCCTATCATACTTGAAATCGACGTTGGGGGCGGTAAGTCTATGAAGGAGAGGCTTGATTTCGCGAAATCTGTTCTTGGAAGCAAGGTCAAGCTAAAAGACGTCTTTAAACCTGGCGATTTTGTAGACACCATAGGGATAACTAGAGGTAAAGGCTTCCAAGGCCCTGTCAAAAGGTTTGGCATCAAAAGGAAACAGCATAAGTCAAGAAAGAGCGTCAGAGCTGTAGGATGTATAGGACCATGGCATCCTGCTGCTGTGACCTATGCAGTAGCTAGAGCTGGTCAAATGGGTTTTAGTCAGAGGACCGAATACGGTAAAAGGATCCTCGTTTGCGACTCGACAAAAGAGGGTGAAATGTTCAACCCTAAGGGCGGGTTTGAGCATTATGGAGTTGTAACAGGAGACTTTGTGGTTCTCGAAGGGACAGTTCAAGGTCCGCCAAAACGCCCTGTTGTGTTAAGGTTTTCGATGAGGAGAAGGGAGGAGAGGGTAGAAGCGCCTAAGCTACTCCATCTCAACGTCTCCCCAATTCCAATTAAAGGTGCTGCGCAATGAGAGAAGTTCCTGTTTACGGTCTAGATGGCAGCGAGAAGAGTAAGGTGCTTTTACCTGGAGTCTTCTCTGTTAAATTTAGACCCGATGTTATACATAGGGTCTACGTTTTACAGTGGACGCACGCACTCCAGCCGCAAGGAAGGGATCCTATGGCAGGTGAGAGGACCTCAGCGACCTCGTGGCAGACTGGGCATGGTGTTGCGAGGGTTCCACGTGTTAAGGGAGAGAGGTACAGTAGGTCTGGCATGGCTGCGGGTGTAGCGAGTGTGGTAAAGGGGAGGCTTCCTCACCCTCCTAAAGCTTGGAAGGTAATTTACAAAAGAGTCAATAAGAAAGAACGCCTGTTGGCTTTGGCGTCTGCTGTTTCAGCTACGTCGTTAAAGGACGTAGTATCGGGGAGGGGGCATAAGGTTGAAAATGTTCCGTCGCTGCCACTTATTGTAACCTCAGACCTTGAAGACGTCTCAAAGGCTAAGGATGTAGTTAACTCACTTAAATTATGGGGTTTAGGTGAAGAGCTGCAAAGAGTTAGGAACGGGATTAAAAGTAGGAGTGGAAAGTCAAGGGCACGAGGGCGAGGGAAATACGTCCCTGTCGGGCCTTTGATTGTGGTCTCCTCCCTTAAAAGTCCGTTAAAGAAGGCTACTGAAAACATTCCAGGATTAAAGGTTGTTGAGGTAGACTCCTTATCCGTTCTCGATCTTGTACCAGGTGGGCATCCGATAAGGTTAACTATCTGGACAGAGTCTGCGGTTAGTAAACTAGATGAAAAGTTTAAAGGTGTTGTCGCATGAAGCAAGTGGAAGCTATGAAGATAGTGAAGTACCCTTACATAACCGAAAAGACTTCTATGTTGATAAATAGTAACAACACTTTGGCATTTATAACAGATGCTAAAGTGGACAAGGAGAAGGTTAAGGAGGCGATCGAATCGCTTTATAACGTTAAAGTGGATAAGGTAAACATCCTTGTCTCAAAAAAGGGGAAAAAGGCTTATGTGCGCCTTGCAAAGGAGTATTCCGCGTCGGAACTCGCTTCTAAGATAGGTATTGTATAGTGGTGAAGGAAATTGGGCAAATCGTTGATTCAGCAAAGGAGAGGAATGGGGCATATCCAATATCGTGCTCCAAAGGTTGGAAAGATTTCTAAGGTAAGTTATCCCCCTCTTAGTGAAGAGAAACTTGTTGGAGTCGTTGAGAGGATAGCGCATGAAAGGGGGAGAGTAGCCCCTATTGCTCAGATCAGAGTTGATGGCAGATATTATTACCTCCCCGCGGTTAAAGGTGTTGCAGTAGGTTCAACCATTGAAATCGGGCCGAAGGCGATTATGAAGGTGGGAAACGTGTTGATGCTCAAGGAAATAAGCGAGGGTTCTTCGATATGCAATATAGAAAAGCGCCCAGGGGATGGTGGAAAGATGGTTAGAGCAGCTGGGGCATACGCAATCTTATTTTCACAATCGGGTGAAAATAGTATCGTAAAGTTTCCTAGTGGGAAGACGGTTTTGGTAAATGGTAATTGTAGGGCGACGGTCGGCATCGTTGCAGGTGGTGGATTTGCGGAAAAACCTTTGATGAAAGCAGGTGCGAGCCATCATAAAATGGCTGCGAAGATAAAGCTCTACCCACGTATGAGAGGAATCGCTATGGCGGCGGTGCACCATCCATTTGGTGGGGGGAGACATCAGCACCCCGGTAAATCGACTTCGACTTCAAGGAATGCGCCGCCTGGAAGGAAGGTAGGTCATATTGCTCCCAGAAAGACTGGTAGGAAGCGTGTCAGGAGAACCTTAGAGGTGAAGTAAAATTGGTGAAAGAGTTTAAGTACAGAGGGTATGCCCTTGAGCAGCTTCAGGAAATGTCTTACGAAACTTTCATAAGCCTCCTACCATCTAGGATGCGTCGCTCACTGAACAGAGGTTTAAGCAAAGAAAAGATGAAGTTGCTTGATGAAATCAAGAAGGCTAAGGAAGGTTTGATAAAAGGCCCGATCAAAACTCACTCGAGAGACATGATCATATTGCCTACGATGGTTGGTGTCGATATTCAGGTTCATAACGGTAAAGAGTTTGTATCCTTCAAAATAAAACCTGAAATGATAGGGCACTATCTTGGGGAGTTTGCGGTAACCAATAAGAAGGTCGTTCACGGGACTCCTGGTATTGGTGCTTCTCGGTCAAGCCTGTACGTGCCTTTGAAGTAAATATCACCTAAAATATCTTCTGACTTGCTAAATGTTAACTATATTTTTATAAATTCTATCATAAACGATGTATATCCAATGACCATGCTGTAGATTAGAGCCGTATGCAACGTAATGCCTTTTGTCTGGCTTATTACTGAAGCTAAAAGCAGGGTGGAAAGAGTTATTCCAAATATAGCTCCTATCTGGTAGAGCGCTGAGTCGTATAGTGCTATAGATGTTATAATAGAAGAAGGAAGGGTTGACATAGTTATTCCGGCGAAGAGCTCGATCTCTCCAAAACTTTCTCTAACATAGGCTAGCGTGAATAACTTTGTAATGAGCCAGAGTGGTATTATCGACAGTAGCAGGGGCGTCAGTTGCGGGCTCATAAAGTATATTTCTAAGGGAGCAAAGAGGATAAGGCCTTTTTGGGTAAAATAGGCTAGGGTTGTCTCAGTAAGTAGAATTAGAATTATCGTTATAGATGCAGTTGCCTTACTTCTTGAGACGTTTTTAACAAGCGATGTCATCATAAGGGTTGCGAGTAAGTTGGAATCGCCCCCCTCCTTTTGTGTAGAATACCCTTTGACAATCTTTTCATACAACTTCTCTCCATTTTTATTAAGACTATACCTTCTTTTTTTATCAACTTCAATAAAGTCCCTAAGCTTTGTCAGATGGTAGTATATGGCACCCGTACTGATGTTTGTCTCCCTTTTGATCTGGGAGAACGACACCTTCCCCGCCCCACCTAAAACTTCTATTATCCTCCTTCTGCTGGGGCTTGATAAAGCCTCTTTTTCCAGGTCGTCCCCCATCTCTTTTCACAGTGAGCTATACGTTTGGCCTTTAATAATTTTATTTTTTAGTTTATTAAAGTATTTATTCCAATAAAAATTGGGGTTAATTTACTCGGTGATGATCGTTGCCAAAGTTTAGGTATAGCTTCCAAGTGGAAGACCCACTACTGTACGTTAAGGCTAGTGCGCGCGAAGTTAATATTTCGCCAAAGCACGCTAGGGAAATCTGTAAGTCTATTAAGGGTATGACGTTGACGAAAGCGAGGAAGTTCTTACAGGACGTTATTGCAAAAAGGGTTGCAGTCCCCTTTAGGCGTTACCATTTGCAGGTTTCACATAAATCTTCGACAAACGGTTATGTTGCTGGAAGATACCCTGTTAAGGCTGCTGAAGTTTTTCTTAAACTGCTGGATAACCTTGAAAATAACGCGTCATTCAAGGGTATGGATGTTGAAAAGGTCGTTATTGTTCATGCAAACGCCTACAAGGGGTTGACGATTAAAGATTATGTACCAAGAGCTTTTGGACGTTCCTCTCCAAACTTTCACGTACTAGTTCATATAGAACTTGTTGGAAAGGAGGTGCCGTAGGGGTTATGTCTGAACAGATAGAGCGTTCACCTATTAAGAAGATATTGAATAAGCAATTAGCGTACGCTGGGTTAGATGAATACCTAGAACAAGAATTAAAGGACGCTGGTTATGGGGGAGTTGAAGTTTCAGAGGGCCCGCTGGGTGTCAGATTAACGCTTTATGTTACACGCCCAGGCCTTGTTATTGGGAGAAGAGGTATAGGTATTAAGGATATTTCTGATAAGTTGTCATCGAAATTTAAGCTTAGTAACATTCAGATTTCGGTAGCCGAAATCGAAGTTCCGGAGCTCAATCCTAGAGTAGTTTGCCATAGGATTGCGAACTCCATGCAAAGGGGTACGCCGTTTAGACGAACCGCGATTTGGGCGCTTAACCAGATCATGAATGCCGGCGCATTAGGCGCAGAAATCATCATCTCTGGTAAGATTAGGAGTGAACGCGCACACTATCAAAAGTTCGTTGCAGGCGTTGTTCCTAAAAGCGGTGAAATATCCCGTGTTGCGGTTTTAAGGGGCACCACTAGTGTCCTTCTCAAGGCGGGTCTTTTTGGTGTCAAGGTTAAGATAGCTTTGAAGGAGAAGATTGTCCCAGAATATGAGCTTAAACCCGTTGAATCGGCTGTAAAGGAGGAGGAGAATGTTGAAGAAGTTGAAAGGTAAGGAGCTGCTTAATTTATCAGTAGAGGAAATCGAAAAACGCCTTATGGACCTCCGCAATGAATATTCTAGGCTTAAAGGAATGTCTGCAAGAGGTGCTTTGAAGAAGGAATCTGGTATGATTAAAAGCATAAAAAGAAACATTGCAAGATTAGAGACCGCGAAAAGGTTGAAGAAGGTTAACATAAAATATGAGGTGAAGAAGGAAGAATGATTACTCCTACCAACCTCGTCTACCATGAGCTCATCTGCTTAAGTATGAGGATAGCGAGGTCGTCAATAGAAGGTCTCACAGGCCTTACAGGGAAGGTTGTTATGGAAACTAGGAACATGCTCTACTTTGAAGAGGGGGGTAGAGTTCGCGCTGCCCCGAAGAAGGCTTGCGTGTTCGAATTCTTTTTGCCTTCTGGTAACGTTTGTACGGTCTCCGGTTCATCTATTTTAGGACGACCTGAAGTCCGTTTATCAAGGTTAAGGTGACTTTTTGATGAAGAACATCGGCATCCCATTAAAACCGCCTGAAAGGACTTGCAACGACGAACTGTGCCCTTTTCACGGAAAGCTGTCTGTTAGAGGTATACTGCAAACTGGGAAGGTTGTAAGCGTGGGGGCAAAAAATGTCGTTGTAGTTGAAAAGGAACTTTCAAGGTTTTCAAAGAAATATAATAGGTATTATAGAGTTAGGAGGAAGGTTCACGCAAAGCTCCCGCAGTGTATTACTGCCCAAGTAGGGGACAGCGTACTGCTTGGCGAATGCAGGCCGTTGTCAAAGACAGTCTCCTTTGTCGTAATAGAAAATAGAGGTAGCAGGTGATATGTCGACAGGGAAGTCAAGAGCAGTTTCAGCAAAGGGTGCACAGGAGTTTAAACCCTATATAACAAGAGGCATACCTGTGACGGCTGTAATAAACTGCGCAGATAACACGGGTGCTAAAACTCTTAGGGTTGTACAGGTTACACAGTACAAGGGGAGACTCAAGCGAATTCCAGCAGCCTCGGTTGGCGATAAGGTGAATGTTGTGGTAAAAAAGGGCCCTCCTGATTTAAAGAAGCAAGTTTTTCCCGCTATAATTATCAGGCAAAGGTATCCAATTAGGCGCCCCTCAGGGATTAGGATATCTTTTGAAGACAACGCTGCCGTGATCATAACACCTGAAGGTGAAGTCAAGGGTACGGAAATAAAGGGTCCTGTAGCCTCAGAAGCTGCTGAAAGATGGCCTAGAATAGCTAACCTTTCTTCGATAATAGTTTAGGTGAAAATTTATGTCTTCATATAAGCCAAATAAGGTTAGAAAGAGGATCTTTAACGCTCCCTTGCACAAGATTAGTAAAATGTTAAATGCACGCTTATCTGATGAGTTGCGCGCAAAGTATGCTTTTAAGACTACGAGAGTTAGGAAGGGAGATAGTGTTAAGATTGTTAGGGGAGAGTTTGCAGGAGTTGAAGGTAAGGTGACCAGTGTGGATACGAAACGTTCAAAGATAACAGTTGAGGGTGTTTCTAGGGAAAGTGTTAAAGGGGAGCAGGTACCAGTTAAAATACACGCGTCGAAGGTCATTATTACCTCTCTTAATCTTGATGACAAACTTCGGAAGGCACGTTTTGAAGGGAAACTTGTTAAGAAGGAGGGTGTGTAATAATGGGTAAGATTGGTCCTTCAAAGCAGATGAAAAGGAGTGCAGCACCTACTTTTTGGAAGATATCTCGTAAGGAACATAGGTTTGTTGTTAAACCATCTCCTGGCCCTCACCCGATAAGCGAAAGTTATCCTTTAGCGGTTCTACTTAGAGAAGTCCTAAATGTGGTTAGGACCATGAGAGATGCTGAATTTGCAATTAATTCCGGGAAGGTTATAGTCGATGGTGTAATAAGAAAAAACAAACGTTTCCCAGTCGGCTTAATGGACGTTATCAGTATCCCATCTATGAACAAGATATTTCGTCTCCTCCCTGCAAATAACTCCATATTATATCCAGTGGAGATCGACGCTGAATCAGCTAAGCTAAAGCTTTGTAAGGTTAAGACTAAAAAGAAGATTCGTTCAAATCGTTTCGCTTACGGTCTTCACGATGGTCGTACCATCTTTTCCGAAGAGGATTTGTCTGCGAAGATAGGTGATAGTCTTCTGATTTCGATTCCAGATGGTAAGGTGTTGTCAAAGGTTGGTCTGGATAATGGTTCAAAAGTAATCTTCTTAAAGGGTAAGAATGTTGGCAAGTTAGGAGTCGTAAAGTCGATCCTTCCAGGTCACTTTTCTGCTGGGAAGATGGCTGAAGTGGAAGTCGAAGATGAAATGGTCAAAGTTCCAGTCAAACTCCTTCTCGCAGTAGGCGTCGATAAACCTGTACTGCCCTTAGGGGTGAATTAGATATGAATGCCCAGAAATTAGAAAATCCAATGCGTAGAACCTTTGTGCGAAAAGTTGTACTGAATATCGGCGTTGGAAAGTCTGGTGAACTGGTGGAGAAGGCTCAGGAAGTTCTTAGACAAATTACTGGTAGAGAGCCTGTTCTAACTAAAGCTAGAAAGTCGGTCAGAGACTTCGGTGTTAGAAAAGGGGAACCAATAGGCACAAAGGTCACTATTATGGGAGAAGAAGCAGTTCAACTTTTGAAGAAGCTGTTGATAGTTAAAGGATTAAAGCTTCCCAATTCATCATTTGACGATGAAGGCAATGTAGCATTTGGGATTAAAGAGCATATTGAAATTCCAGGAATAAGATACGACCCTGACACTGGAATATTCGGCCTTGATGTGAATGTAAAAATTGAGCGCCCTGGTTATAGGGTTGCCCGCCGTCGGATATGTCCGTCTAAGGTGGGGAAGAAACATAAAGTCACTAAGGATGATGCGATAAAGTTCATGAAGGACGCTTTCAACGTTGAGGTGTATTAAATGGTAAAGATACGGCATGGTAAACAGAGAAAATTTGGAAAAGGGTCAAGAATTTGTAGGCGATGTGGAGCATATGGTCCAGTTATCCAAATGTATGACTTATTCTATTGTAGGCAATGCTTTAGAGAAGTAGCCGAAAAGCTAGGGTTTAAGAAATATGAGTAGGTGATCAAGATGCCAGCTAAGAACATAATCTCAAACCTTTTTAGTACATTGTACAACAACGAAATGAGAAGAAAAAAGGAGTGTATAATTGCGCCGACATCGAATTTAGCTCGCGACGTCCTAAGGATTCTACAGAAGAACGGTTACATTGGAGAGTTTGAGCACATAGATGATGGCCGAGGAGGAAAATTTAGGGTACAACTCCTGGGGAAAATTGTTAAATGTAGTGTTATAAGCCCAAGGTATAGCGTTCGAAAGGACGAATACGACCTTTGGGAGAGAAAGTACCTTCCATCGTTTGACTACGGCTTTCTGATTGTAAGCACCCCCTCAGGTGTGATGACTCAGATAGAAGCCAAGAAGCTTGGTGTAGGCGGAAAGCTATTGGGGTATGTGTATTAGAGGTGAATTGCATTGTCAGAGGCTTCGATCAAGATACCCGAAAACATTTCAGCAAAGTTGGATAACAACGTCTTGACAATCACTGGACCACGTGGGTCTATAAAGAAGGACTTCTCTAAGATAAGGGTTTACATCGAACTTATCAACGACGAAATTAAGTTGAAGTCTTATAGTAAAAGGAGAGGAGACATGGCTGTCTTAGGAACTGCTTCTTCCCTCATAGAAAACATGTTTAAAGGCGTTACACAAGGATACACTTATAAGCTTAAGGTAGTGTCAGCTCACTTTCCAATTTCAGTTAAAGTTAAAGGTGACCATGTTGTGATAGAGAACTTTTACGGCGGTAAAGCGCCGAGGCTCGCTAAAATCGTAGGGTCGTGCAAGGTTTCTGTAGTTGGGGATGACGTGATTGTGGAAGGTATTTCAAATGAGGAAGTCGGGCAGACAGCAGCCAATATTGAAGCCGCGACGACAGTAAAGAGAAAGGATCAAAGAGTATTTCTAGATGGAGTGTATGTGTATGAGCGTAGCTGACATTAGAAAGAAGAAGGCCAGTTCGAAAAAGAAGCCGAAATTCTTAAGGCCTGAGTCATGGCGTTATGTTAGGCTCAAGCCTAATTGGCGAAAGCCAAAGGGGTTAGACAATAAGGTTAGGAAGGAGTATAGTGGTTGGCCGGCTAGGGTGAAAGTTGGATACGCCTCTCCGAAAGAGTTAAGGGGCCTTCACCCATCAGGTTTTAGAGAAGTTATGGTTCACAACGTTGCGGAGTTGATGAAAATCAATCCACATCTCGAAGCAGCAAGGATAGGGGCTACAGTAGGCAGGAGAAAGAGGCTTGAAATCGTTAGGAGAGCTAAGGAACTCGGAATTCACATACTTAATCCAAGGAGGTTGAAGCAAGTTGAACCTCAGAAATAAGAAAGAACTAGTTGCGAGGGTTCTAGGGGTTGGCGTGTCTAGAATTAAATTTGCACCCGAAGCAGCAGCGCAAATTCAAGACGCTATCACTAGGGAAGAGATACATTCTTTGATTAAACAGAAGGCCATCGTCATAAAGCAAAAGAAAGGCGTTTCCCGTAGTCGGGTTAGAAAGGTTAGACAGGGTCCTGGCTCTAGGAAAGGTAAAAGAGGTGCTAGAAGTGAGAAGAAACAGGTTTGGGTCAAGAAGGTTCGCGCTCTTCGAAGGCATTTAAGCTACCTCTTAGGTCATGGGGTGATCAGTAAAGAGAATTATAAGAAGCTCTACTTATGGGTTAAAGGTGGGCAGATAAGGACCGTTAAAAGACTCGATGAAATAGCGAGAGAGATGGGTAGAAAGGGTGTTTAGTATGCGAGGAAAATACATTGAGCTATATAGAAGAAAGCGGAAAGGTAAGACCGATTATCGTTTAAGGAAGAGGGTTGTAGTAAGTAGACTGCCGTTTGTTTCAATTAGAATTTCAAATAAGAACGTGTTGGTGCAAATGATAAAGGCGGGGCCGAAGGGAGATACTGTGTTAGGGTCTGCGTCTTCCAAACAACTTCAAAAGTTTGGATGGTTGTTCTCTAAAAGAAGTTTACCTGCTTGCTACCTCTGCGGTTTAATGTTGGGTTCTAAAATGAAGGATAAAGTGAACTCCAAGGTTGTCGTCTACATGGGCCTTAAGCCTTACGTTGTAGGGTCAAGAGCATCAGCAGTAGTTAAGGGTTTAATAGATGGAGGTCTAAAGGTGGAAGCGGACCAGAATACGTTCCCTGAAGAGAAGAGGCTTAATGGAAGCCAAATCGCATTGTACGCAAAAAATTTGAAATCCTCTGATCCAGATCTTTATAATAGAAGGTTCTCTAACTACATTCGAGAAGGGTTGAACGTTGAAGAAATGCCTGTAATATTCGAGAAGGTTAAAAAGATGATCGTTGAAAGAAAGGGTGTTATAGAATGAGCAAATTAGGTGAAGATAGTAAGGAATCGTTAAAGTCATGGAACCCTAAAACAAAGCTCGGCAAGCTAGTTGCGGAAGGAAAACTCACAGATTTACGGGAAGCCTTTGAACAAGGTTACAAGATTAAGGAGCCCGAGATAGTGAAAACGCTTCTCCCAGACCTAGTCACCGAAGTTGTTGGTGTAACAGTTGTCCAGAAGCAGACCGATGCTGGTGAAGTGACAAAGTTCAGGGTCGTTCTTGCTATAGGTAATAACAAAGGTTGGTTCGGCATAGGTGCTGGGAAGGCGGCTACAATGCGTATAGCGATAGATAAGGCTACGAATGACGCCCTTCTTAAGATCGTTCCTGTCGAACTTGGGTGTGGGAGTTGGGAATGTAAGTGTTCCCAGCCACATTCTATCCCATTTAAGATAACTGGGAAATGTGGAAGTGTTAGGGTAGAGATTATTCCTGGGCCTAGAGGTTTAGGCATTGTGGCTGGAGAAAACGTCAAAAAACTTCTTTTGCTCGCTGGTCTTAAAGATGCTTGGACAAGGACGCATGGTGCAACAAACACTTATCCTTCAGTAGCATACGCAGTATACGACGCTTTAAAGGAACTTCACGTCCTGCAATATATTCGAGCGTGATGTGCTTGCCACAGCTTCTTGTAATCAGGATAAGAGGGACAGTCAATGTGAGGTACAATATTAAAAAGACGCTTGAACTGTTAGGGTTAAAAAGGAGATATAGCGCAACAATTGTGCCCAAAAACGAATACTACAATGGAATGCTTCGCCTTGCTAAGGATTACATCGCTTGGGGTGAGATTGACTTGGACACCGCTAAGTTACTCTTCACAAGAAGAGGTAAGACTGTGGATGGGAAACCTGTAGACGAATCGACCGCAAAGATGGAAGGGTTTGAATCCTTAGACAAGATGGTCAATGCCGTTGTAGATGGAAGCTTTAAGATGAATCAGTTTAGAATCATCGAAAACCATTTCTGTCTAGCACCACCGAAGGGCGGTTTTAAAAGGTCTACAAAGAAGCCATACAAAGTCGGCGGGGTCTTAGGTGAGAACAAGGATATAAACCTCCTAGCCTCTAGGATGGTCTAAACTAAAAAGATGTAAAAATAATAATGGTGAAAAGAAGTGAGCTGGGATAAACGTAACAAGAAGAAAAAATGGTTTGACGTATTCGACGAATTTGACGATAAGTTCGATGAGTTAGTAGATGAGATGTTCAAATACTTTGATTCTGCTGAGATCGATTTAAGTCATAAGAAGAAGGTTGGCCCATATGTTTACGGTTTCTCTATTTCAGTTGGGCCAGACGGTAAACCTGAAATTAGAGAGTTCGGGAATGTCCGCCGAACTGAAAGTGGCAGGATAATGTCTGACGTTAGAGAGCCTCTTATCGAGGTAATGGATAGGGGGAAAGAGGTTGTAGTTATCGCTGAAGTCCCGGGTGTTAAAATGGAGGATATCCATCTCGATATAAAGAAGAATGAAATTCACCTCTTTGTAGACTCTGGCGAGCTAAAGTATGAGAAGGTAGTTCCAGTTCCCCCTAGTGTGAACACTCGTTCAGCAAAGATGGAATATAATAACGGTATTTTAGAGATCAGATTGATGAAGAAATGATTGTAAGGTGATAAAAGAATATGCCAACAAGGTTTAGAAAGGTTAGAAAGTTACGTGGTTCAAGGCAACATGGATGGGGCCAAGTAACTCAGCATAGAGCATCAGGGCAAAAAGGTGGTGTAGGAAATGCAGGGTTGCACAAACATAAGTGGAGCTGGACAGTAAAGTATGCTCCGGACCACTTTGGAAAGGATAGCATGAAGCCTCCGCAAAGCTTTAAGCCGAAGTTGTGGATGAATGTAGGCTCACTAGACGCTTTGTACCAAAAGCTCTCAAGCTCTGGCTCGATCGAAAAGGAAGATAACAGACCTGTGTTGAACCTCTCTAAGTTGGGTGTTGAAAAGTTACTAGGCGGGGGCTCTGTCAGGGGCTCCTATGTAATAATAGTTGACCGCTGCACTGAAAGTGCAAAAGAGAAAGTTACCAATGTTGGTGGGTTGATTAAAGGGTCGAACTGAATTTGGGGGCTTTCTCCAGCTTCATCAAGAGCTTCTCCACTATAATTCCTGAAGTTCCAAAACCTGTAAAAAAACTCTCCCTTAATGAGAGGCTTTTATGGACCGCAGCTGTACTAGTCATATACTTCGTGATGGTTGAAACTCCACTATACGGTGTTAGCAAAGGAAATGACCCTATGGTCTACACGAGGATCATCTTCGCCTCGTCAAGGGGCACTTTGATGGAGTTAGGGATAGGGCCTATAGTCACAGCTGGCCTTATTGTTCAGCTTCTCAAAGGTGCTGATATAATAAAGTTAGATCTTAAGAAATCCGAGGATAGAGCTATTTTTACTGCGGCCACAAAATTTTTGACTGTTGTTATCGCTTTAATGCAATGCTCAGCTTACATTCTTGGAGGCGCATTCGGAGCCACCCTCTCTCCTCAGACTATTTTGGTAGTTATTCTTCAACTTTTTGTTGCAACTATTATTGTGATGCTCCTAGATGAGACAGTTCAGAAGGGTTGGGGGATCGGTAGCGGTATCAGTCTTTTTATATTCGCTGGCGCTGCTGTGCAAATCATTTGGGGCCTTCTTAGCCCACTTCCAGTGACAGAAGAGACCAATATCACCGCACCTTTTGGTTTTATCCCCTACTTAATAGCGAAGGCTCCGAGCTCTGATCTTTCACAAATAATCTATAGAGGCTCAGGTTTTCCCTCTCTTCTTACGGTGCTCTTAACATTCTTTGTCATACTGCTTGTTGTCTATGTGGAAGGGCTAAGGGTTGAAATACCTATAACCTCCTCGAAATATAGGGGATTCGGTGGTGTATACCCTATAAAGTTCTTGTACGTTTCTAACATCCCAATAATCCTCACTTCAGCTCTCCTAACTAACGTTACCTTTATCTCGCAGATCGTGTGGGCTAGGTTTAACCCCACTAACGACAACTTCTGGCTCAATTGGGTTGGCACGTTCAACGCGACGACCAACACTCCTATAGGTGGCCTTGCGTATTACATAACGCCGCCGAGGGGTATTGAAGCCCTTGTTAAAGACCCTCTTCATGCCCTGTTTTTCACATTGTTATTGGTCGGCCTCGCTGTTCTCTTTGCGAAGATTTGGGTGGAGATTGGTGGCCTCTCACCTGAAAAGGTAGCTAAGAGTCTTGTGGATGCTGGGGTTCAAGTGCCTGGTTTCAGGAGGTCAGAAATAAGTATAAGTCAGATATTAAATAAGTACATACCTACTCTGACCATTCTTGGGGGTTTATTCATAGGCCTTCTCGCTGCTTTTTCTGATCTTTTCTCTGTTCTTGGCTCCGGTATAGGGATACTGCTTATGGTAGATATAGGAATACAGTACTATCAGACTTTAATGCAAGAGCGGATAGAAGAGTTTATGCCTAGGTTGGGTGGTCTATTTGGTAAAAGGTGATGTTGGAGGTAGCTTAGCATGTTAGGACAGCTTGTTCTTGATATTGTATGGAGTCAGATACCTTACTCAACCCTATTAGTGTTTCTGACCTCTTTAGGCTTGAACATTATATCGCAGGTTGCAACGCGTTTTCTAGTTAACGTTAAAGAGTCAAGGCGCGTTGCGAAAGAGGCGAAGCAGTTCCGAAAGGAACTGATGGAAGCTGTTAAGAAGGGTGACAAAGCGAAGGAAGAGAAGCTTAGAAAGAAGGAGAAAGGAATAAGAGAAATGGAACTTAAATCATCAAATCAAAGGTTAAAAGCTTCGTTAATATTCTTCATCCCATTCGCTTTAATATTCTACTTTATCTCATCGCTTGTTGGGTATACTTCTATCGTCGCACATTCTCCTGTTGACATCCCATTTGTTGGCCAAGAGTTGCAGCTATTCTGGTGGTATCTAATAACATCCTTTGCCTTCTCTTCGTTGATCTCCAAGTTGGCTGGGACAAGCCTTGACTGACAAAAACGTTGTAGTTGCTATAAGCGGTCTACACGGTGTAGGAAAGACTTCACAGGCTAAAAAGCTCGCTACTTCCTTTGGGTTGAGACACGTGTCTGGTGGAATGATATTCAGAGATTTAGCTAAGTTGAAGGGATTGTCTTTGGTCTCATTATCAAACGCCGCAGAGAAGTCAAATGAAATAGACCGTTTAATCGATAATAGGATGGTCGAGGAAGGGCGTAAAGGAAATGTCATAATAGACTCGATGCTTTGCGCCTGGTTTCTTAGAGACATAGCCCATGTTAAAATATTTTTGTCGGCATCAGAAAGGGTTAGAATAGCGAGAATCGCCTCTAGGGATAAGGTGTCTTACCAAGAAGCGTACAGCGAGACTTTAGCAAGGGAATCTAGCGAAATGAACCGTTTTAAAAGGTACTACAATCTAACAATAGAGGATGTCAAAAGCTCTTGCGACCTCGTCTTATCTACAGACGACTTAGAAGAAGGTGAAGTTTTTTCGATACTTAAATACTATGTTCAATTAAGGATAAGTAAACTGGGGCTATAAGTATGTCCTTTGATGTTGAAGACTGGGTGGTTCTATCAGAAGATGTAACAGATGAAAGTTACGGCTTTTACCCAGATAAGAGACCAATTGGGGTATATTTCAAATACGGTTTCATCTCATTAGACAAGCCCCGTGGCCCATCAAGCCACGAAGTTGTCTCCTGGGTTAGAAAGATGTTGGGGGAGGAAAAAGCAGGGCATAGTGGCACATTAGACCCAGGTGTATCAGGGCTCCTCCCTATTGCGCTAGGAAATGCCACAAAGGCTCTGGGCCTATTCCTTCTAGGTCCGAAGGAATATGTTACAGTTGTTAGGATGCATAACGATGTAGCGCAGGAGAAGCTTGAAGGTGTGCTTACCGAGTTTACTGGGCCGATCTACCAAAGGCCTCCTCAAAAGTCTAGTGTGAAAAGAGTGATACGTCCTAGAACTATTTATGAGATTCAGATAATCGAAAAGTTTGGGCGGTTGATGATCTTACGAGTAAAGTGTGAAGCAGGCACTTACATTAGAAAGTTGATTTACGATATAGGAGAGGTGCTTGGAGTTGGGGCCACGATGGTAGAGCTCAGGAGGACAAAGGTCTTTAACCTTGATGAACAGCAGGGGTTAGTTAGACTGCACGACCTTTCTGAAGCTGTGCATCTATGGAAGGAAAGTGGCGATGAATCTTTACTAAGGGGGTTGGTCAGACCCATTGAAAGCGTATTGCAACCGTTTAAGAAGATCGTAGTACGTGATTCAGCGGTTGACGCACTTTGTCATGGTGCTCAACTCGCTATCCCTGGTATAGTGAAGCTCTCGTCTAAGATAGACGCTGGCGACGTTGTTTTGATATTTACGTTGAAAGGGGAATTGGTAGCGATCGGTAAAGCAGCTCTCAGCTCTGATGAAATAGAAGAGAACGTTAAGGGTATTGCTGCGAAGATTGAACGTGTCGTGATGGACTCTGGTGTATACCCTAAGTTATGGAAGTCATCTAAAACACGCCAATCATCTTAAAACTATCGCCATATTTAATATATTATTTGACAAAAGAATTTAAGCTAAAATTAGACAAGTAGGTGTACACGAGGGTGCCGGGATCGCCTAGCCTGGTAGGGCGATGGCCTGGAGCCATTAGACTTGATAGAAAGCCATTGACTCGAAAGAGTCTTGGGGGTTCAAATCCCCCTCCCGGCGCTATATTCTTTTGTATCTAAAATGTTACAAACTCACATTCTATTAATAACATATGTTCCACACTATTGTTTACTTTTTTTTACCCGGATGTAAAATAGTACCAACAATAAAGTTTGATGATAGATAGGTAATTAGTACATAAGGCCACATGTATCCTGCAAATATATTCCAACCAATCAGAATTTCTTCGACTGGACGGCCTATGGCAAGACTGCCTACCCATTCGAATAACAATGTCAAACTTAACCATAAAACCCCGACATAAATTAAATCTTTAGTTTCATATTTCTTAACAAACCGTAGTAAAAAATATGCGAAAATAAATATATATACAATTCGGGTGGACATTCCAATTTGATGTGCCACCAGTGCACCCCACCTCGGTTCATAGATATAGTTCATAAGGACAAAAAAGTTGAACCCCGAAACTAAGATCTCCATCAGCCAAACGCGAATCGCTATCTTCAATAGACAAGTATTCATAAGCATCTTATTTTGTGGGAACTAAGTTATATGTGTTACGATATAATCTAACAGAAGAAGACTTTGCAAAGATGGTGGGTGGTGTGAAGGGAACCATTATCTACTTAGAAGTGGGGAACTATAATTACTCTATTAAATTCACTCATGGGTAGAAAGTCCTCAGAAGAGCTATAGGTGATTTATTTATCTTTGAGGGTAGAGAAGAATCAAGGGTTTAATAAGAAGTCAAAGAACAAGTCTATTTTTAAGGAACAATCTCTATCGTATTGTTATATTTGGGATAGAAGAGTTTTTCTTTCTCGATTTTTCCTGTATAGACAAAATCATACAAAACTGATAAGAGTATTGGGTATCTGGCAATTTGCTTATTGGAAGAACATCTAGCACGTGCGAATCGTGTTAAAGGTTATGGGTGATGATTAAAATGGGTCAAATTATTGTGGAGCTCTCAGACGGACTGAGAAATAAGCTTAGGCTGAGGGTTATCAAGTTTGGCGAAAAAAGGCGGTTTGGTCTTTGAAGAAACTGTGAAATGATGGTTTGCCAAAGGGTGGTGGATAATAAGTGAAACTGTTTGGTTGGTTCTAAGAAGCGCCGCGAGGCTAAAGCTGCGAAGCAACTAAAAAGGAAGTTTGAGAGGAAGAAAGGACGACGCTAATTGGCATTTTGCAGTTAAAGTCTTTAACCTTATACCACTTCTATTTCAAAAAAATTTTATCCGCTACCATTTCTTAATGATCGACATATTCTTGCGAAAAATCCTTCCTTCGCTAATAACTTAGATGGTTGAACGCAGTACTAAACGATAGATCTGGCCATTCTCAAAGTCTCCATCATTGATTAAAAGCGTCCTAAGGCTTTTATTTAACCTAGTAGTTGTAGACCTTATGTCTCTAAAATTTAAGGAAATCGTTGACCTCTCTCCACTTCTTGTTCCCGGTAAGGAGAGGAGGAGGTTAGAAATACGTTCTTACGTCTACGACTATGATAACACCCTAATGTTCGATATAGATACTATGAGTCATATAGGTTCGCATGTTGAAGCGCCATCGCATTATAACCCAAGTCTTCTCGATGTCTCGATGTTGCCTGTTACAAAGTTTTTCGGGGAAGGTACTTGTGTCGACTTAACCTACAAGTTGAAGGGGGAGGGTATAACCATTGAAGATTTGGAAGGCCATGTTCAAAATGGCGATGTCGTCCTTTTGCATGCTAGAAACTTTGATAAACAAGACCGCCCATACATCTCATCTGGTTTAGCTGAATGGATGGTAGACCATATCAAGCTCTTAGGAATCGATTCGACGGTTTCTTTAGAGGAGTCTCCGAAGCTGCTTTTATCCCACAAGAACCTTCTTGGAAACAGCATTCCAATAGTGGAAGGGCTTACAAACCTTGATAAGATCGTTGGAAAACGTTTCGTGTTCATAGGTTTACCATGGAATGTGAAGGGACTAGACTCCTCTCCGATTAGGGCTATAGCGCTTTTATAGCAATTCTATATTAACAGTTTCAAAATGGATTCAGGTCAGTTGATACGCCAAATTTGTAGCTTCTACTCTCCTAAGTTCATTGATCAGTTCCTTGATCATCTTGGTTTCCCCCCTGATGATTAAAGTCTCAAAGCACCTTTCAAGGTCGAGGTGAATGTGAACTGTTGATATTATTATCTTCCCAAAATGGTGTTGTATATCGAGAAGCTTGTCCAATAAATCCCTTTTTTCATGGTTGTAGATATAGCTGACAGTACCGACACTCTCTTCTTCACCCTTTTTCCTTAACGCTTCATTTTCTCTTATGAACAATTCTACCGCCTTTCTTACTGCCATAGACCTCTTTTTGATCCCTATTTCTCGCATAGTCTTCCCTAGATCTTCTAAAATATTTTTAGGCAATGTGATGCTTATTCTTTCAGCCCTATCGTCTTGAATGCCTTCCATTTTTGTTTCTAGCATAGGTTTGTATTCTGCGCTTTTAAATCTTCAGATAAGGCTTTCAGCACATTAAATGACTGTCTATTTTGTTGAAGCCTATCGCTATATCAATGTTTCTCCCAAAAGACTTATTAACTGAAAAACTTTGCTTATAAAGTGGTGTAAAATTATTGAATGTACCAACTGATAATCTTAACCCTATAGTTCCGAAACTGTTGGGTGAAACCGCTTTCGTTTACGTCGCGAAAGCCAAGGAGCTCTCAAAGCAGGGGCATAATGTGATATCGTTTGGGGTAGGGCAACCGGACCTTCCCACCTTTCAACATATAATCGACGCAGCAAAGCAAGCCTTGGATGAGCATTATACTGGGTACACCGAAACTCCAGGAATACCGGAGTTAAGAGAAGGGATTGCTAACTACCTTAACCGCACCTATTCTGCCAATGTCAAACCCTCTGAAGTTATTGTCACGCCAGGAGCGAAGGGCGCGATCTTCTTAGCGATTTCCTCTTATCTGATGCCAGGAGATGAAATCATAGTGCCTGAACCAGCCTTTCCTGCGTACTCCGAAGTAGCTAGTTTTGTGGGTGCTAAACCAGTCTTTGTTCCTCTAAAATGGGGTGGCCAAGAGAAAGGATTTAGTCTAGATATTGAAAGGATTTATTCTTCAATAACTAAAAGAACTAAAATGGTTGTAGTTAATAACCCTCAAAACCCAACCGGTGCTCTTTTCCCACCTAATGAGATTGAACGTCTGTATGAGATCGCGAAAGAACGCCACTTGATAATCTTAAGCGACGAAATTTATGACAACTTTGTGTATCAGAAAGGGCGGTTTAAGAGCTTCCTAACAGAAGGCGACTGGAAAGACTTCGTTATAGTAGTCAATGGCTTCAGTAAAACTTTCTCTATGACAGGTTGGCGTCTAGGATACCTGGCTCTAAAAGAAGATGCAGTCCAAAAGCTCTCTAGGTTTGCTGTCAACATTTATTCATGTCCAACAAGTTTTGCTCAAAAAGCAGCTGTAAAGGCCATAACAGGTACTTGGGAACCTGTAAAGGAAATGATTGCACTCTTCCAAAGACGTAGAGATTTAATGGTAAAACTGCTAAGAAAGATACCGGGGTTTGAAGTGTGGCCAAGCAATGGTGCTTTCTACATTTTCCCAAATGTATCAAAGCTACTGAAAGACTTAAATCTCACTGCTGAACAATTTGTTGAACATCTGTTGTATAAACACTATGTTGTGGTAATGCCTGGTTCGGTGTTCCCTAAGAATGCGGGGCAAGACTTCCTAAGGTTCTCCTTCGCCTCAAGTGAAGAGGCGATTCAAGAAGGTTGTGAGAGGATAAGCAAAGCTGTAAACGAGCTGCTAGAAAAGAAAAGGTAGTATTATTAATGGCGGTGAAACCATTTGGCAGGTACGATAATAGGCGGTGTTCTCTGTGGCGGTCTGGGTAAAAGGCTTAGGCCTATAACGGACTCTATTCCTAAATCATTGATTGAAATTAAAGAAGGTTACTCTATTTTAGACAGACAACTTTTCCAGATGAAACATGCTGGAATTCAGAAGCTATATCTCTTAGCAGGTTACCTACATGAGAAAATTGAAGAGAGGTATGGAAACAGCTGGGATGGTGTAGAGATAGAATACTTGGTTGAAGAAAGGCCGCGTGGCACCCTCTTCGCGATAAACAGCCTCTTAAAGACAGCTGAAGCAGAAGGATACCTGATTATGAACGGTGACATTGTAACAGACATCAACATAAAGCAGATGATTGGGCAAAGTGTCAAAGGAACCGTTAGCATCGCTGTAACACAACTGGTTTCACCATACGGGATCGTCGAACTATCTAATGGAAAGATAACTGGTTTTAAGGAAAAACCAACTTTACCCTATTATATAAATGCCGGTATATATCTGATACATGCCGACCTTAAGAACGATTTTGTTACGTACGAAGAAGGCGCTGTCGAAAATGTGGTCTTCCCTTCACTGGCAAAGAAAGGGCTTCTTAACTATTACTTGGAGGAAGGCGCATTCTGGCAATCAGTGGATTCCCAAAAGGACTTAGAGGCTGTACGTAAGGAGTTTGTGAACAGGATTGATAAACCATGGGGGTATGAGAAGATGATAGCGGTCACAGATAAATACATCACAACTCAATTATATTTGATGAAAGACTGTTGGATTTCGCAGCATTACCATAGACAAAGAGACGAGACCATACACATCTTTTCTGGGGAGGGGGATATCTACTTAGAGGGGGAGAGAATAAAGGTCGGCAAAGGGGATATAGTGCATATAATGCCTGGTAAAAGGCATAAGATATTCTCAAGAGAACCGTTGACCATGCTGTGTTACTCTACGCCACTTCTTGATGACTATACGCCGAGTTTTGACTAGGCTTCTAATGCTTTGGGCAGGAATTATTAGCTGCCATCGATTACTTAACGATTTAAATCATTTAAGCCTTATAAACTCAAGAAGCCATGTTCATAAAATGGGATGTCTCTGAAGAAGACCTTAGAAGACCTCGCTTTAAAGAGGTACATCGGCCCTACGGAGTCCTTCGACCTTACACATGTAGGCATACTAATTTACTACCTCGGAGAAAACGCTCCTAAAAGCAGGTCTGAGCTATCAAAATTCCTAGGGCTAGGCGAAGGCTCTGTTAGGACGATACTAAAAAGATTGAAGTCAAAGGGCGTGGTCAAGATAACAAGGGACGGAGTCGTCTTAGACAACGATGGGGTGAAACTATACAAAGAGCTGAAAAAGGCCTTTCCAATCATTGTTAGCAGCTCCTTTGAAGCCTTCTCTTTAGGCCAATTTAGTGCCATAGTTCTAATCCGATCAGGCAAAAATAGGGTGATAAGAGGTTTAGAGCAGAGGGATGAGGCAATAAAGTACGGTGCAAAGGCTGCAATAACCCTAGTTTACGAAGGAAAACGCTTCAGATTTCCTGGTACAGATGAAAATTACGACGTTTATTATCCAACAGAAACCTGGAATAAGGTTCTAAAGAATGTAACGCCAGAGGAAGGTGATGTCGTTATCTTATGCAGTGCAGATAGCCCACATAATGCTCTAAGGGGTTGCGTTGCAGCGGCGCTGTCCCTTGGTTCATAAATTATCTTTAAATCTCCCAGCCTTCCCACCCATAACATTAGATTTTGATGAGCCAATTTGAGAAACTTAAACCTCTGAAGCTATCCTTTTACGCGATAGTGTCCGTCATACTCTTTGAAGCTATTGGAGGCATTTTGGCTAACAGTCTTGCTGTTCTAAGTGATGCAGCGCACGCTTCACTAGACGCGATAACAACATTTTGGCTCCTCTATACTACAAAGTTGTCTATGAAGCCCCCTGATGAAGAGCACACGTATGGCCATGGAAAGATTGAAACCTTGGGAAGTATGTTCGGGGGGCTGTCTCTGCTTGTGATAAGCGCTCTGATTTTTTATGAAGCAGTAAGCAGGCTACTTTTTGGTTCAGCCATCTCAAAAGAGTTCACCCTTGTCGCAATACTATCTGTTGTTTACACCTTATGCGTAGATGTTTTCAGAATGAAGATCTTGAAAGGCGTTAGCGAGTCATCCATTTCTGCAAAAGCCAACTACCTTCACGCGATTGCCGATTTCTCATCCACAATAATCGCCTTCTTTGGGATCTTAATAGCTTCACTGGGTTTCTACATCGGAGACGCGCTGTCCTCTCTCGCACTCAGCTGTTTCATAGCTTTTCTTAGCTTGGGGCTCATATATAATACGGCGTTGGAATTAAGTGATATCGCCCCAACCAGAGAATATAAAGCTGTCTCGTCCCTTTTAAAGAACGTTGAAGGCTTAAAAGGTTTTAAATCCCTTAGGATGAGAAAGGTTGGAACGAAGTACTTCATCGACGTGACAATATTGTTATCTTCTGCAATTAACATCGAACGGGCACATAGTATAGCGTCAGTTGTAGAAGAAAGGATAGGAAATTTGATAAAGGATTCGAGCGTGATAGTACACTATGAACCTTTAGAAGAAGAACTACCTTTCTCTGAAAAAGTCGAGAGAATAGTTAAAAAGAACAAAGGTGTAAGTAGCGTCCATCAGATAGTCTCAACCAAGACGGAAGAAGGAACCTTCCTCACATTACATATAGAAGTAGACCCAACACTTACCTTAACACAAGCGCATCAAATTACTGAAGAGATAGAAAATGACATCAAAGAGTTTTTCCCATACATTCAGAAGACGACTGTGCACATAGAGAGCTCAACCAGAGCGGAGAGCGGGAAGATAGTGAATGAAGAGAAAGACCTTAATGCGATCATGCAAATACTGAATGATAATAATAAAATTAAAAGGGTATCATCAGTTAATGTGTATAAGAGTCGAGGAAATAAGTATGTAGACATCATATGTTCCTTTAATGGAAGTGATAGGATAGAGGAAATCCACAAAGAAATAAGCGTTATTGAAAGCAAGATAAAGGAAATCATAGGAGAATCTATTATAACTGTGCACCCAGAGCCTTTATGATTCTTCCTTGCTCTTAGTTCAAGAAATCTTTATTTAGTTGGTTGGATAATCCAACCAGCATGGGAAGTAAAACAAAAAGGATTGCTTTAATCTCTATTCTAACTGCTACCGCGGTAGCTTCTAGGGTGGTTTTAGCACCTCTACCAAATATTAAGCCTGTTGGTTTCCTTAGTCTGCTTTCTGGAGTGATTGGAGGTCCTGTTATAGGATTTCTAGTTGGCTTACTTACAATGGTTGTTACTGACATACTCTTTTTCGGTGCTGGACCTTGGACGTTTGTAACCTCGTTTTCTATGGGCATTATAGGGTTACTGGGTTCCGTGTTTGCGATGTTTAATAAGACCCCATCAAGGTACAATCTTTTTGTCTTCACATACTTTTCTATACTCTTTTACGACCTCTTTACTTCAATTACTATGTCATATGTATTCGGTACACCTGTTATAACTTCTATTATCATGCTCTTTTTACCCTTACCTATTCCTTTCGGCCCAGCGCATGAAATCACCAACGCTCTTTTAGCGTCCTTCTTGGTACCTGAAGTTTGTTCTAGAATAGGGAGGGATATGTTTTGAACTGGCTAAGGTTATCTGTTCTACTTTTGATAATCGGCTTTAGTGTATCTTCATCCTACGCTGCTCTATACTTTTATAACAATCAACAGTTAGAAGAGGAAGTCCAATACCTTAAGGCTGATGTTAGGAACCTCTCTAATAATATTACAGTAGTGGTTTTTGTGAACTTTGGAAATGGCACTATTTCTGCGAAGGTGGTTCACTGCGCTCTTAGTTCAGGGCTTTCTGCTTTTAATGTAACCAAGTTTGCGTTTGGGGATGAAATTAGCTATGAATATTATCCGGAGTACGGTGACGTAGTCGTTACTCGCATCTTCGGCATATCTAATGATGTTAACTCTTCTTGCTTTTGGTCCTTGTATATTAATGGTCTGCCATCCGATGTTGGAGCCTTAAAGACCCTCGTTTTTAATGACTATATAGTGGAGTGGAAGTATCAAAAGTTTTAGCATAATGCGTTGTTTTAATAAAAAACTATTTAATAAGGGGTAATTTAGGGAGTTTGTAAGGCAAGTGTAATATGTCATCTGAGTTTAAGCATGTAGTCCGATTAGGTGGTAAGGACCTAAATGGCAAGAAGAAGGTATTGGCTGCTTTAGCGGACATAAAGGGGATTGGTTTTAGTACTGCGAATGCTATTTTGAATAAACTGAATTTGGATCCGAATATAAGAATCGGGTCTATCTCAGAAGCGGATTTAAGCAGGATTGATGACTATGTAAAGAACTTTCAAACTAAGCTTGAATTCCCATACCTCCTTAATAGGAGGAAGGATCCGACATCTGGATCTAATATCCACCTTATAGGCTCTGATTTAGACTTCATAGTTAAGGATGATATACGTAGAGAGAAGGACATGATGAGCTGGAGGGGTGTAAGACATTCTCTAGGCCTTAAGGTTAGAGGACAGAGGACGAGGACAACTGGGAGAAAGGGATTGACGGTTGGTGTTAGAAAGGGTGTTGCAAGGACGGGTGCACCTAGTCCTGCTAAATCGGAAGAAGGAAAGTAATGGTGTTTTCCTATATGTCTTTAAAGCAAACTTTTATAACTAGATCCAATAGTATGCGGACGCAGGCGTGCTTATAGGGGATTGTTATGGGTGACCCAAAGAAACCTAGAAAGAAGTATAGTACTTCCCGAATGCCTTGGAGAAGTGATATTCTAGTAGCAGAGCTTCAGCTTCTAGGAACCTATTGTTTAAGAAATAAACGTGAACTTTGGAAGGCTAAGACCTTGCTCTCTAATTTCAGAGGACAGGCAAGGTTGCTTTTGGCTATGCCTGAGTCTGAACGTAAAGTAAAGGAAAGGGCTTTTTTGAACAAGTTGGTAAAGTATGCCCTAATAAATGAGTCATCGTCCCTTGACGATGTTCTGAGCCTAACCGTTGAAGATATTCTAGAGAGGAGGCTTCAGACGGTCGTGTGGAGGAAGGGGTTAGCGAAGACTCCAAGTCAAGCTAGGCAGTTCATAGTTCACGGACATATTGCAATAGGAGATCAGATTGTTAGACGCCCAGGAGTCCTCGTTAAAAGGGATGAAGAGAACTTTGTGCGCTTAAGGGAGGGAAGTACGATAAAGGTCGCTGTCCCCCATCAAAAGGGGAGTGGTGAATAATGTCGAAGGTCGAAGGTGTGCAGGAAGAAAAGTGGGCTGTGGTCCATGTTTATAGCTCTTACAATAATACTATAATCCATTTCACTGACCTTTCAGGTGCTGAAACTATTGCGATCAGTTCTGGTGGAAGGCATGTCAAGGCCGACCGCTTTGAATCCTCACCTTACGCTGCAATAAAGTCCGCGATGGCTACAGCGGAAGAGGCTAAAAATAAAGGTATCACCTCAATAATTATCAAGGTTAGAGCTGTTGGTGGTACTGGGCCTAGAGTTCCAGGTCCTGGCTTGAACGCTGCGCTTAGAGCTTTGGCCAGAGCTGGTTTTAAGATCGCACGTATTGAAGATGTTACACCACTGCCTCATGATACTACGAGGAAGGCGGGTGGAAGGAGAGGTAGGAGAGCGTAGATGCCGGTTCAGGTGCTCGAAGAATCGTATGACAAAATTACTGTGGTATTCGAGGGCTTTCCTAGAGTTTACGTTAATTCTATAAGGCGTGCTGCTATGTCCTTAGTTCCTGTGATGGCTATAGACGATGTCGTAATTTTGGAGAATACATCTTCTTTTTACGATGAGGTTATAGCGCACCGTCTAGGCTTGATCCCGTTGAAGACACCGCCTGAAAAGTACCTCCTCCCTTCAGAATGCGACTGTAAGACTGCTTTGGGGTGTCCTAAATGCAGAGTTCTTTTTGTGCTCGACGCGGAAGCAACGGATAAAGTTAGGGAGGTCCTTTCGGCGGAGCTGGTGTCAGAGGATGAAGAAGTTAAGCCTGTTTCTCCAAACATCCCTATTCTTAAGCTAGCTCCAGGCCAGAAGATAAAGCTTGAAGCTTATGCTAAGCTTGGTAGAGGGAAGTCCCACTCTAAGTGGCAGGCGACGTCTGCTGCGGTTTTGAAATCGTATCCGGTGATCACTTTGAATGATAGCTGCAATAATTGTGGGGCGTGCATTAGCGTATGCACTAAAAACGTTTTTTCAATGCATGATGGTAGGTTGAGGGTTGATCGCCCTCTCGACTGTAGTCTATGTTTTGAGTGTTTGAAGTCGTGTCAAGCTGAACCGAAGGGTATAAGCGTCAACGAAGATGAGGATAAATTCATTTTAACTATTGAAAGTTCTGGGGGTATGGCTGCCAAAGAAATTTTGGTTCAAGCGATTAAAGAGATCATTGGATTAGTTGATGGTATCATAGACAAGTTTTCAGGTGAGGTGTTAACAGTTGAAAAAGAAAAGTGAAAACCCAGTCCTCAAAGAGACGATTGAAGCCTTAAAGAAGGTTGCCGAAGGGAGGAACGAAGCTTTCTGGAGCTCTGTGTTGGAAAAGCTCTCATCTCCTAGGTCTAGAATGTCCGTCGTGAACGTTGGCAAAATTTCTAGGCTTACGAAAGAGAACGACCTCGTCTTGGTCCCTGGGAAGCTCTTAGGAGGTGGTCTTATAGACCATCCTGTTAAAGTAGGAGCTCTCTCTGCCTCGAGAAGCGCTGTCGAAAAGATCACTGCTGCAGGCGGCTCAGTTATGAGCCTAACCGATTTAGCGAAGCAGAACCCTAGGGGTTCGGGAATAATAGTGATGGGTGGATGATCATGTCTGAAAAGAAGTTGATTGTAGTTGACGGCACAAATCATATACTTGGAAGACTTGCTTCCAATGTCTCAAAGCTCCTCCTTCAAGGTAATAAAGTGGTCATAATAAACGCGGAGAAGATTTTGCTTTCAGGTGGTAGAGAAAAAAACATGCGGGAGTACTTGGAAAGGCAGAAGTTGAAGAGCAGGGTTAATCCAATTTATGGCCCCTATCACCCTAAAAGACCTGAAAACATCGTGTCGAGAACTGTCAGAGGCATGCTGCCTATGCGGAAAAGTAAGGGTGCTATAGCCTATGATCGCTTAAGAGTATACGTTGGCGTGCCAAAAGAATTCGAAGGGGTTGAGAAGACCAGTTTTCCCCGCGCAATGACAACAAAACCGATCTCATTTTATATTAATGTAGGTGAAATATCAAAGCTCCTCGGAAGGGAGGTGACTGAATGATGGTGAAGAAGGCTAGACAGTTTGAAGGTTGGAGAAAGACCGCTCAAGCGCAAGCCATCATAACGCAAGGTCGAGGTAGGATTTGGATAAACAATGTTCCTGTTGAAGTTATGCAGCCAGAGTTCGCCAGGCTTCGGGTTCTAACCCCTCTAGCTTTAGCGGGCGAGTTAGCCAACAAAGTCGATATCGATGTAAAAGTCCATGGAGGAGGATATATGAGTAGAGCTGAAGCGTGTGCAATGGCTGTGTCAAGAGCTCTGGTCAGCTGGAGTGGCTCAGAAGAATTGAAGAAACGCTTCATGGAGTACGATCGCTTCCTTTTAGTAGGGGACTCGAGACGTACCGAGCCTAAAAAGTTCGGTGGCCCTGGGCCGAGGAGGAGAAAGCAGAAGTCTTATAGGTGATTTTGTATGATGTTCCCTATCAGATGTTTCACGTGTGGCGCACTTATTGCGGACAAATATGGGGAGTATAAGAAACGTGTTAGCATGGGAGAGGACCCTGGTAAAGTTCTTGACGAGCTCGGTGTCAAAAGGTACTGTTGTAGACGAATGTTCATCTCAAACGTTGACATAATCGACCAAATACTACCTTACGAAGAGGCTGTTAGCAGAAAGGGTAAAGAATACCAGATGGTGAAGTAGAGGCATGGAAGCACAAATCAAAGCTCTAAAAGCTCGGGTTGTATTTAACAGTAGAGGCGAGAAGGCTTTTGAAGTAGATGTTGTTGTCGGAGGGTCAGTTGGCCGCGCTTCAGCCCCTGCTGGGGCTAGCACTGGAGGAGGAGAAGCTACTCCATTTCCCCCCTCAGGACCGGAGGGAGCGGTCGAAGCTTTCAAGGGTTACTCTAATAAGCTCATCGGCTTCGACGCTCTCGACATAGAGGGTCTAGCTAAACTTCTTCATCAGATCGACCCTTCTCCCTCTTTTACGAACATCGGTGGGGCTGCTGCGTTCGCAATTACAGTAGCTGCATTGGACGCTGCGTCGAAGGCGCTTGGGGTTCCCATGTTCAAACTTATTGGAGGAAGTAAGGTGTATGCGCATCCATATCCACTAGGTAATGTGCTAGGAGGAGGTAAACACGCTGGTGAAGGCTCACCTGATATCCAAGAATTCCTGTCAATACCTGTTGGTTCTAAGAGGATCTATGACGCTATCTACGCTAATATTTTGGTTCACAAGGATGTTCGAAGGTTGATAGAAAAATTGGATGCAACGTTTGCAGGGGGTAAGGGTGATGAAGGGGCATGGGCTCCTAATTTGAATGATTTAGATGCTTTAGAAGTTGTTAGCACAGCGGTCAACAATGTAAGTGACAAAGTAGGTTTCAAGGTTAAAATGGGGATAGATTTTGCCTCAGGCTCCCTATTCGACCCGAAGACAGGGCTGTATAACTACTCTAGGAGAGGTGTTAAGCTTACTAGGGAAGAGCAGATAAACTTCGTCCTCTCCGTTATAGATAAGTACTCGCCTGCATTTGTAGAGGACCCTCTGTTTGAAGACGACTTTGAAGGGTTCGCCACTTTAACAAAGGCATCGAAAAGCACGCTCATCGTCGGCGACGACCTGTTCGTGACGAACAGTAGACTACTTCTTAAAGGCGCTGAAGTTGGCGCCGGCAACGGTGTAATATTGAAGGTGAACCAGGTCGGCCCTCTCGGCGACGCTGTGGACTTTGCTAAGGTTGCGAAGGCTAACAAGTACACTATAGCTGTCTCACACAGGTCGGGAGAAAGTGTAGACTCGCATCTCGCTCATATTGCCTTAGGCGTTTCTGCGGAAATTATGAAGTCAGGTGTTGTGGGTGGAGAGCGCATCGCTAAACTTAATGAACTCATCAGAATCGACGAATTGTATGGGCCATTAAAGATGATGGAAGTTAATTGGTGAACTTTTATGTCTAAAGAAGGCGAGACTATCGACGAGGAAGGCTCATCTGAAAAGATGGTTACCACAGAGGTCACTGAGAAAGCCCTGTTTTCCTCTGGTATTAGGATAGGTAGCATAGCGAAGACTGCTTACATGAAGAAGTTTATCGCTGCGACAAGGCAGTCTGGGTTGAACATCATCGACATAAATAAGACGCTTGAAAGAATAGACGTAGCTGCGAAGATGCTATCTAGATCTAATCTCAAGAACGTCATCGTGTATTCGAGGAAGCCTTACGCTGAAACCCCTGTTCAGAAGTTCTGTGAGCTCACCGGCGCCGTCCCTGTGATTAAGAGATTCTTACCTGGAACTATAACCAACCCACTTTTAGAGGACTACTTTGAGCCAGAGCTAGTTATAGTTTCCGACCCATTTTATGATAAGCAGGCAATAGAGGAAGCATCGAGCATGAACATTCCAGTGATCGCTATATGCAACACTGACAACTCCATATCTGGGGTTGACCTAATTATACCCGCGAACAACAATGGCCGTAAAGCTTTAGCAGCCGTGTATTGGCTGCTTGCGAGAAGCACCCTTCTAGCTACGAAGATGTTGCAACCAAACCAACCAATGAAGTACAGCATCGACGACTTTGAAACTAAGACGGAGGAAGAAACCTCTTAAACTTATAAACCGCCATCAAGTCATATATCTGACCGTATTTGAATGGAAGTAGAAGACCTGCTGTGGCAGGGACATTCTATCCTAGGCATGAAAAGGAACTCAGAGAAATCTTTGATAACCTTTTCGCCGCCATCAGGTCTAAGACCGACTACTCTGAACCAGAATTTAAAGAAGTATTCGGCATCGTCTCACCACACGCAGGCTACCAGTATTCAGGTCTTGTCGCTGCTAAAGGTTTTTCCTTCCTAAAGAAACACATGCCATCCCCTGAACGAGTTATAATCATCGGGCCTAATCATCAGGGTATAGGTAGTATGATTGCCTCTACGAGAAAATCGTATTGGATCACGCCCTTAGGGGATGTGGCCGTAGACGTTGAAGGTGTGAAGAAACTTTCTAGTACGTCAAATCTCGTCGACATAGATGATTTAGCCCATGAATATGAGCATTCTCTAGAAGTCCAGCTGCCCTTCCTGCAATATATTTACGGAGGCAACTTTAAGATCATCCCAATCTGTATGATGGCTCAAGATAAGACGTTCGCAGAAGAACTTGGCACCTGCCTCTCAGAAATCTTTGTGCGAGGGAAAGACGTTATCGTCGCCTCCTCGGATTTCACACACTACGAACCACATGAGAACGCTTTGAAGAAGGATCGAGGGCTGATCAATTACATCGAGAAACTTGATGTTAACGGATTTTACGACTACCTCTCTGACAGGAAAATGAGTGTCTGCGGTTTCGGGCCGATCGCTACCCTCATGGCCATGTCAAAGAAGCTCAACGCCTCTGAATCGAAGTTGCTAATGTATATGACCAGCGGGGAGGTAGTTGGAGAATACGACCAAGTTGTAGGTTATGCCTCAATAGCCTTTGGAAGGTGACTTTTTCTGAAGTCATGTGCCTTCTCTCCTGGGAAAGTGATCCTGCTCGGGGAGCACTTTGTCGTTCATGGCGCTAAGGCTTTAGTGGCTGCTATCGACCAAGGATCAACCACGAAGTCATCATATGGCCTAGTAGACGAGATAATAAGTGAAAATCTCGGGCTGATTTGGAGAGAAGGCGACCCGGTCCCTGTTCAGCTTATGGCTTTTAAGAGTGCTCTTGATACTATTAAGGAGGAGTTTAGGGTCTCGAAAAAGATAAGGTCTATAATACACACAGATCTGCCTATTTCAGCAGGGTTGGGTTCATCAAGTTCCTGTTCAGTTTCTTTTGTCGCATCTATTTTGAAGCTTGTGGATGAGGAGATCGACCTCGACAGAGTGTATAATATAGCGTTAGAGGCTGAACGCGTGATCCATGGTAACCCCTCGGGTGTAGACGTCTTTATAGGTGTTAATGGGGGTGTCCATTTGTTCCAAAGGGATGGTTACAGAGAATCAGTTAAGTTATCAACCCCGATCAAGTTGATCATAGTTAACACTGGTATTCGCCGCTCAACCTCCGACCTTATAGCGAAATTTTCTGCTCACAAGAGTCCTTACCCATCTTACTTCAACGGTCTAGTAAAGGCCTCCTCAAATCTTACTGTAACTGGTGCTAGGTACTTGAGCGAAGGTAGGTTAGAGGAGTTCGGCTTACTTATGACATATCAACACGCAATACTCGCCTCCCTAGACGTCTCATGTGAGGCCCTCGACGATATAGTGAACTTCTCTCTCGAAAATGGTGCTTTAGGCGCTAAACTAACAGGAGCTGGTGGGGGTGGCTGTGCAATAGTCCTGCCGGAACAGTCCTCAGCTCACGAACTCTTAGGAAAATTCAATAATAAAGAGGCTATCATGACACGCATACCGACAGGAGGTTTGAAGGTTTGGGTAGAGTAGATGATGTCGTAGTTATAAAGCTTGGTGGTTCTGTGATAACGAACAAGGACGTGCCTAGTTCTTTGCGTGCTGAGGTTGTTGACTCTTTATCCAACATCCTTGGAATGAGCTTTCCAAAGAAGGTGATTATACACGGTGGAGGATCGTTTGGCCACTATTACGCCAAAAAGGCTGGTCTCTCAACCCGATGTAGACCTATTGAAAACGTCGACGGTGTTTTTTTGACGAGGAACGCTATGTTCGAACTTAATAGGCATATTATAGGATCTTTGTATCGATATGGTCTTCGCCCCTACGTTATATCTCCTCTTTTTGAGGGTCGGAACGACAACTTAGCCGCTTTTTTTTCAACCCTCTTAAGTTCGGGGTTTACCCCAGTCCTTTTTGGGGATGTGATACCATGCAAAGGTGGATTTAGGGTGATTTCAGGTGATGACTTATCTTATTTAGTATGCTCGATTTTAAAACCTTCTAGGATGATCTTTTGTATCGATGTCGATGGCGTTTACCCTTCTAGTAAAATGGATGGGACCATAATACCTGAATTCGACTGTGAAATGTTAGGGAACTTCGTCGGCTCAAATAAGAAGTTTGACGTGACTGGAGGTATTAGAAGGAAGTTAGAGATCGCGTGTAAAATATCAAGTCTTGGAACCGACGTCTTCTTTGTAAACGGGTTCAAGCCTGATATTGTGCTCAAAGCTTTAAATGGGTTACATGATGTGGGAACATGTATAAGGGGAAAGAGATGAGTGATAAAGTTCAAAGGAGGAAGGTTGACCACATATCGATCTGTCTTAAAGAAAAGGTAGAGTCACCTGTCTCTGCAGGGTTTGAACATTTACATCTAGTCCACAACTCTATGCCTGAAATGGACTTTGGAGACGTCGACCCTTCTACGTCCATCTTCGGCCGTAGGCTTAGTTTCCCGTTTTTATTTGACTCGATAACTGGGGGGCCGAAGGAAACTAAAGCGATCAACCAAGCTATCTCAGAAGTTGCTCAAGAAAAAGGCCTGGGTCTTTTCCTTGGAAGTATCAGATCCGCTTTGGAAGATTCCTCAACAAAGGACACATATTTTGTTGCAAGGGATGTCGCACCAGATGTCTTCTTGGCAGTTAACATCGGTGCACCTC
>Ga0129301_1000105_pt1 | contig 40878 bp, 47 predicted proteins | sample ConPoolayeHmetaG_FD_94489 | JGI IMG/M metagenome (GOLD analysis project Ga0129301, IMG submission 94489) | Hot spring microbial mat communities from California, USA to study Microbial Dark Matter (Phase II) - Cone Pool mat layer H metaG ...
CGTTTCTCCTTATCGGTTAACAGAATTGATTGACGAAGCAAATCAACTCCTCGCTATCTTCATAGCCAGTAGCAAAACAGCAAAACGGAAGGATTCGTTAAAATACTTAGTAATTCCGCATTCCGCATTCATAATTCCGCATTCCTATCCCCTGATGAAAAAGGGATTGGATGGACGCTGAACGCCCAACGCTATATCATCTCTTGCGTTTAGCGTTTGCCATTGATGGTTCTAAAACTCTTGCCAATACTCCCTGGCATAAATTGCCGCTTTTTGCCTTCTTGTTAGTATAAGAATAAATAAAGGCTTCTTCTAAGGAAGGTTGCGGTTTTGAAGTTAAAACGATACGATAATTGACAAGGAAGAGAAAATGGGTATGATATTCAAGGTGTAATATTTTTTGATATTGATTTTTGCAACGGGTTTTTACCTTCTGGGTATCAAAAATGCGGGAAGTAATTATTCAGAGATTGCAAGGTCTGGGGCTTTCACCGGAGTTAACCGTTTTTATTGTGGCGATGCTGCCAGTGATTGAACTGCGCGGAGCATTACCGGTCGGGATAAATTTATACCAGATGGCTTGGTCTAAAACTCTGCTTATCGCCCTTTTCGGCAATATATTTCCGATACCATTTATCCTTTTATTTTTAGAGCGGATAGCCAATCTATTAAGTCGCTGGTCAATTTTCGCCCGATTTTTTGACTGGCTTTTTACCCGAACCCGAAGAAAGAGTAAACTCCTTGAGGAGTATAAGTTCTGGGGTTTGGTAATATTTGTCGCTATCCCTTTGCCGGGAACCGGTGCCTGGACCGGGGCGGTCGCCGCCTTTCTCTTGGGTATGGATTTTAAGTTGAGTCTTTTGGCTATTACCTTGGGGGTGATTTTTGCCGGGATTTTCGTTACCAGTCTCTGCCTCTTAGGAATTTGGGGTGCGATTCTTGTTGCTACCGCCCTTTTAATTTTTGCGGTCGTCCGTATCTTAAAGAAATATGCTACCCTGCGTCAGTCTGGAAATCGGAAGGGGTCATCCTAATTATTTAGATAGTTTCCGGAAATTATATCCCGGAGAAACAAATCTCATCAAAAGGGAATGGGCAATTCTTAAATCAATTTATCTTCTCGGGGCAAAGGGAGGGATAAAGACCTTGGTTTATAATCACTGGCGCAAGAAAGGAACTCACCCTAGATGGCTCCTCTCTTTTATCGCCCGAGACTTAGAAGATGAACTGCACGGTCAAAAGATGGTCGTTGTTTCCCATCCGCTTCTCACAAAGGCATTAAAGGATAGATACAAGGTTTTTTATATCCACGGTGAGATTGCCGCACCAAGAGAAAGTATTGTTGATGCCTTTATCTCTTTTGTCCCATTAGAGGAGACAAAAGAGCGCTTTAAGGATTTTGGGATAAGTGAGGATAAGGTATTGGTCACCGGTCTAATGATTGAACCAGAATTATTGATGGTGGCGGAGAAGAGTTTTTGGGAAAGGGTTAAAAGACTAAGGAGTAAAAGTAAGTTGGTGGTTGCCTTCTTTTCCTCGGGTGCCTATCCAAGGGTTCATATTAGAAAGATAGTCAGGGCGGCAAATTCGGCGATTGCGGCCGGGGTTAGGGTATTTTTATTTTCGGGCAATAATTTAAGGATTAAGAGATGCTTTGAGAAGCATGTGCCAAAAGGGGAGGTTATCTTTAGCCCTTCCCGAAAGGAAGAGAATGAAGCGGTGAGGGAGATTTTAGGGTTGATTGATGGTTTTGTTGCCCCGGCCCACGAAAGAACCAATTGGGCTTGTGGTTTAGGATTACCGCTCTTTTGCCTCTTTCCCCATATCGGCTCTTATGCCCCACTTAATTATGAATTTGGGTATAAAAGAGGTGTCCTGCTACCACTAAAAGAAGAGGATTTTGGGGAATTCATTTTAAGTTTAAGAGATGAAGGGAAATTATTAGAAATGGCGGAAAAAGGATTTGGTCAATTGCCGATTGATGGGGCAAAAAAGACCGCAGAGATGATTTATGAAGTTGTCAAGAATCCAAACCTTGGGTAAGGTTAGGGGGTAATTGAGATAGGGATAGCAAGAATTGTGTAGTAATAAGACCGGTCCGGATAAAAGATATTGGTGGATGGAATTACTTCAATAAATAGACTCTGTTTCCCTTCTTGATTAAAAATAATCTCTTTGCTAAAATTATACCCTTCGCCCAGAAATTGCCGTTCTCCTTCCTTAAACAATAAGCCAAAGTATCGGCAATTTATTGTATCCGATGGCGCTTCACAAGAGATATTTATTACTATCCCTCTATCAGCAGAAAAGGAAGGTAGAGAATCTAAGGGAATTGGTTTTCTTAGGTCTTCTGGTTTAATGAGGGCACTCCTTCCTTCCTGAGTGAGGGTGATAAGTTCTATATTAGGGGAGGAATCTTTGATATGGGAGAAATAAAATCCGGAGAGTTTCTTTAATTTATAATCACTACCTTCTTTTTTGAGATGAATCTCCCTTTTCCCAACTAAGGGATAAATCTTCTCTTCTTCCTGAGGTGACAAATAGCCAGTTTTCATTATTGTCTCAATCGTTACCGAATCGCGAAATCTTATCTGCCATAAACTGTCGTATTTAAAGATGGCAATTGTATGCCTTGTCGAATCATTATAAATAACCTGACAGAATGTATCCTTGGGGTTTAGGGAATCGGTAAAGAAGAAAAGGGAATCAAGATGAAAGGTATCAGCTGTCGTTCGCCAGAAGGATAAGAGGTGGGCAATCTTTTTTATCTCGGGACCTCCTTGATAGAAGGTGTCTTTGGGTAGGAGAGGAGAGGTTAAAATCAGGGGACTTTCGGTAAACTCTAAAAACTGGTAGTGTTTGAGGGTTCCTCGCCAGTTTTTTAATTCAGTTAGGACTTTTAAGGTATCTTCTTTACCGAAGGCAAATTTCCTCGGCTTGTGACAGGAGTTAAAAGATAAAAGATAGAAGATAATAATAATGCCAAGAAATAAAAGGTTAGAAGTAAGAAGGTATTGATTAAACCTAATCTCTCGTGATTTTTCTTTCATTATCATAAAAAATGGGGCTGTCCGGTTTTAATTTCGGACAGCCCCATCGGTTTTATTTTTAGTGCAGGATAAGTTTCTGAGTTGGGGTTGGTGATGGTAGATTAAGTGAGACGAAGTAGACACCATTTTTCATCTCTTTCGGTCGGCGCCAGGTGAAAAAGTTGGCTCCAGTTTTACCACTTAGTTTAATCTCTTCAACCTTGCGACCCAAGGCATCGGAGATTCTTAAATTGACCGGGTGATTTTGATTAAGATAGAAGACGATATTGGCATAATTGGTTGATGGATTTGGGGTGATGAAGAGTTTGCCCCGGATGTTATTCGCTTTATCTTCACTGATGCTAATGGGCACGACCTGAAGATAGAGCACCGGATTATTGGTTGCGACACCTTCGTTTTGGGGAAGACCACCAGCATCCTTATCGTTTATATATTGAATATGAAGTTTACCGTCATATACTTCTGACCATAGGGTGAAATAATCGTCGTCTTCGCAAAAGCCGGGTTGGGCACCAGGAGAAGGTGAATTGGTTAGATTTCGGGCATAACGACTCCAGGTGGCACCGCCATCAGTTGAGTAAGAGAGCCAGAGTTCGTTGTTTGTCCGACCACTGGCTGATGTATCATTCATATCTTTATTTCCAGTCCAGACGCAATAGAGGTTGCCATTAGTGTAATCACAGGCTAATTGGGGGCGGTCAGCGGGTCTTCGCCAGGCATCCCACTTCGGCATATACCAGATGGATGAATCGGTAATTACCGGTGGTGCATTATTATTACCAACACCTGATACCAAGGTAATCCCGGTTGCCTGACTCCAGTGCATTATCCTTGAACCATAAGCCCTGCCCGTAGTATCAGCAAACCAGACCTCGGTCCAGACAAGATGGAGGTTGCCATCTTTGTCGTATATTCCGTCAACATCGGTGTAGGCGAAAGGGAATGGATTGGTATCGCCCGGTGTCGGCCAGGCATAATTCGTCACCCGAACCGGGGAATTCCAAGTAACCCCATTATCCGGAGATTCGCGGAACCAGACATTCTGCTGGACCTGGGTGGTAATCCCCGGGTTAGGATTTTCAATCTTTCGGGTATAGGCGATAAGAACCTTAGGCGAGCGGGGGCTGGCATAGATATCTGGGGAAAGGGTAGAAATCTGGCTGTCATTCATTACCGGCATCCAAGGAGAGAATGTTGCCCCCTGGTCGGTGGAGCGGGAATAATAGAAGTCACTCGCCGAACCAGGCGGCTTAGAGGGATAACTTATCACATGGCAGACATCGTTCATTCCCACCGCACCATGGGGCCAGATGGTTGTCCCGCTACCAGTGCCTCCCGGTGGGATTGTGATGGTATCAATTGCCACCGGGTCATTGAATAGACCGGAGCCAGCCGAAATCTCAGTGGCCGCAACGGAAAAGACCCTTGACCCCATATGGAAGAAGCAAATCGCTCGCCCATCAGAGAAAGAACCAATCGTGCAATAACCGGAGCGCATAGCGGTGGTAACTTCCATACCCAGACCTAACTGGAAGGCGCCGTTGTAATAAGAGTTATAGCGAATCCAGCGGGTTGGCCAAGTAGAATTAGAATCCGGGGAATGCATCCAATCAAACGCCCGATAATCACCAGCAATTGATAACCGATTGCCTAAGGTGCCATTTTGTTGGTAATCAGCAAATGTCTTTGAGCAGGTTTCACCCGGCGAGATGGTGAAAAGCGGATTATTGATTATTGGCGCACGAATTATTTCGTTGCCGGTCAGTAACGGAAGGGGTTGAAGAGGTAAGCGGGTTTTAAAGGCCGGAAGACTAAAGGCCAGATAACCGAAAAAGGTTAAAAGAATAATCCTTTTTACCATATCTCCTCCTTATAAATATATTTTAGCCACATAAATATCCCGGGCAGTGCCGCAGGCAAAAGCGACATCTTGCCCACTCCCACAATGTGGAAGGCCTTTTTGGGCTTGATAAACACTGTGGTTTTTTGGATTTTGGATTTGTTTTTCTATCCATTCGGACCTACTGTCCTCTTAATTTAAAATTAAAGGGAATTGATACCCAGACCCTTACCGGATTTTCTCTTTGCATCGCCGGAGTAAATCTTGCCTGACGAGCCGCCGATACCGCGGCTTCATCCAAGGCATCGTTTCCTGACGATTTTAAGACTTCGACATCCATTACTGTGCCATCAATATTTAATAGTGCCTTAACCACTACCTGTCCTTCAATTCCTGCCTGTCTTGCCCTTTCCGGATATTTCGGTTGTGGGATATAAATCGGTTCCGGTTTCTTTTCTACCTTCCAGTAGGGAACGATGGGAATTTCTACCTCTTCGGCCTTTTTGGGGATAACCTCCCTGAATTCAGTGGGGGCAATGGTTGTCTCTTCTACCTCCTCGCCTTTTTCCGCCTCTACGGCCAACTTCGGTCTCTCCACCGGTGGGGGCTCGGTAAGTTGTTGGAGTTCTGGAGGAAGTTGTTCCATAACGGTCTCAATCTCCTTTTTGGGAACATACGGTTTATAGCGAATCTCTCTGGGCATAAGAATAAAACTCAAACAGGTGAAAGCCAAAGAGAGGACCATTCCCACCCGAAATGAGATGGCGTAATAGGTATCCCAATCCCATTCCTTCATCTTATCCTCCTTCTTCGTATTCCGTCGCGAAAAGTATCTTAAATGCCCCGGCTTCTTTTAATGCCTCTAAGACATCATTGACCCTTCCGTAATCAACTTCTTTATCTGCCAGAACCTCGCTAATCAACTCTGGATTATCTAAGACCTTTTGTCCAATTACGGTCGTCACACCCGGAACTTCCAATAGGTTATCATCAACTGAGATTCTTCGGTTTTTATCAACCCAGATGTGAACGATATTTTTCCTTTTCAGAATTCGTTCGGTGCTCTCCGCACTCGGTGGGGTGATTTTAAGTCCATATTCGGTTCGGAGGACAGTAGTGAGCATAAAGAAGATAATTAAAAGGAAGGCAATATCCGCTGTGGAAGCGGTTGGAATTTCGGGTTGCGGTCTCTTCAGGGTAAATTTTCTCATTACTCCTCCTTTACCGGTGCCAAACTGATTCTTTCCGCCTTGGCCGCCTTTAACTCATCAAAGGCATCAATCATTGTCTTATAAGGGGCATTTCGGCTGACCTTTAAGGCAACAACCAATTCCGGATTCTTCTCTAAGGCAACTTTTACCCTTTCCCGCAATTCCCTAAGGACTATCTTCTCGCCGGCAATGGAGACTTCACCATAAGGATTAACGAGAATCGTCAGGATATTTTCGCTCTTTAACTTAATCTGTTCCCCTTTTGGAGGCAGAACAATTTTCAGTCCCTTTTCTCGGGAGAAGATAGAGGTAACCATAAAGAAGATGATTAAAAGGAAAGCGATATCACCTAAGGAAGCGGTTGGGATAGAAGGTCCCTTTCTCTCTTTCCTTCTTAATAACATTTTGCCCTCTTTTAAGATTTCTTCGTCATTAGATAATCAATCAAAGAGGCGGTTGCGGTCTCCATATCCTTGGTATAACCATTAATCTTCTGCTGGAAAAGGATATGGATGATGGAGAGCGGAGCGGCAATCATCAACCCCCATTTGGTTGTAATCAGTGCCTCGGCGATACCAGAAGCCACTACTGTTGGTTCAACCTCACCAACTGCTGCTACCGCGGCAAAAGCCCGAATCATTCCGGTAACCGTTCCTAAAAAGCCAAAGAAAGGGGCAACAACGATTATGCCACCCATCAATTGCATCCCCCGGTCAAGGAAACCAAGTTCCGTAGTCGCGGCGCGCATTATCGCCTCCTCCATCACCTCTCGTCCCTGATTATGCCTTTGCAAGGCGGGAAGTAAAACCCGAGCAATCGGACTCGGGACTTTTTGGCAATATTCAATGGCGGAGTTTATCCCTTCATTTTCAATCCGATTTATCAATCCGGCGATGAATTTCTTCGCATTCAGCCTCGCCACAAAGAAAAGGGTAATCAACCGCTCAATAATTAAGGCAAGGGCGATAATAATGCAGGCTAATAAAAACCACATTATACCGCCACCTTTCTGAAATTCCTGAATCATATATCCTCCTCGCTGAAGTAAACTCTTAGAAGGACTTCCCTTCTTTTTTCTCTTATTAACCTTTTCATAATTTCTTTCTAAATAATACTTGAAACTGCCCATTTGTCAAGGGTGGATTTTTTAATCTTTTGCCAATAGCATTAACGAAAGAAGACGCCGGTTCAGTTAGCGAGTAAAACAAATGGGCGAGGCAAGCACAGTCGGTAGCACCAAAGCCGTCTATCGCCAAAAAGTCTTTTTTTAAAATCCCAGCAATTTGACATTCTTTTTTTCTCTCTGAGGGGAACTTTACCGAGCCCAAAAATTTAAACCGGGTTGTTAGATAATCAATATGCCAAAACTTTTTCTTTCTCTTTCTTTTATGTCGTTCAATCCGCTTTTCCAAGTTATTTAGTGCTGACCCAACATAAAGGTAATAACCCGGTAAAAACCTTCTTTTACCCAAGGCGCCCACTTTTATTTCTTGCTCCTTGTTATTTTTTAAAATTAGGAGATAAGAACCCTTCACTTATTCCCTTCTCTAATATAGGAGAGGAAGAGACCTCCCCATTCCGTTTTTAGAAACTTTTTCTTTCGCCAATAACCAATCAACGGATACCAGAGGTAATCGTGATAGATGGTGGAGGCGATTGGGGCCCAAACCCAGAGTGGTGAGTGGAGGGCAATCTTTTTTAACGGTCGCAAAAATCCCTTCCGTAGCGCCTGGTCACCAAAGATGACAAAACTCCGCTTCGTTTTAAAGCCAAAATTCATTCCGGTAATGTTTTCGCCAATCACTTTAATTTTAGTCAAATCCGCTATCCCCAAACTCATCTCGTGGGCAATTCTCAAGTAATCAATCTTTAATGGCTCAAAACCCATAATCTTGGCCGCTACCGCATCAATCGCTACCGAATCAAAGGAGGCAAGGATTAAATTCCCGATATAAGGAATCATTGTTCTCGGTCCGGCGCCGTCGCCACAGACTGTCCCATCCATCACCGCAAAGACCTCCGGATGGATCTCCTTTTGCATAATCAATAGGTCAACTAAGACCTCGTGGATGAACTCGTGCCCATAATGCCTCACCTCTTTTAAGAGCCCACCAAAGGCGTTCTTAATTGCCCCGGTGGTAATGGAATGACCGTGGGTCTTCATTGTTGGCAGATGGATGATGCTCTTACCAAAGAAGATCTTTGGCACATAGATTCCTTCTGGAAATATCTTATCTAATTTTAAGAGCGACGCCTTTGGAGTAAATTTTATCCATTCCTGCTCGGGCAAAGGATAAAAGGGAATCCCATATTTCTCTAAGACCGAAAGCCAACCCTGATTCTTTGCCCCCTTCCGGGTATTAGTGACGACCGTCTTATTCTCTACCGGATAAATCTTATTCTTATCATAGCCAAAATTGGTAAGGGCGGAAAGGACACCATCCAGTTGCCAGGGAGGAGAAGAAGAAGCCGGATAAAAGATTGTCCAGGATAGATTCAATTTCACAATTATCTCCTTATCTAATGGCACATGTTCTTTATATCCGGCCATTGCCATTATCCGACAATAATCTTCCACTACCTTTTCCGGTGTAGTCTTTAAGAGATAAACCTCAGACATCTTAACTCCACTTTAAGTAAAGAATCAAAACGACCGAAATTATCCAAAGAAGAATGGCAATGGTTAGAGATAAGTCCTTTATTAATGCCCATTCTGGATTCTCCATAAACTCCGCATGGTAAATTAAATATAAGTAGCGAAAGATGCCATAGAGAACAAAGGGGATAGTGAGAAACAATTTATTCGTCCCAAACTTTGCCACGGTCTCTGGGGCCACAGTATAAATTGCATAAGAGACAACGGTTGCCGCGGTCACCACCGAGGTCATTTGGTCTAAAAAGTTATGGGAATAATGGGAAAGGACACTTCGGTGGTTGGGGGCAGAATCACCAAGTAAAGCAATCTCCGTCTTCCTCTTCGTAATTCCCAAAAATAAAGCCAAAAGAATGGTGCAGATAAAAAGCCAGACCGAAAGGCTAACGCCAATCACAACCGTGCCCGCCCAAGCCCTTAAAACAAACCCGAAGGCGATGGCTAACAAATCTAAAATTACAATCTCCTTCAAAAAGAAGGAATAGGATAGGGTAAGGATGAGATAAAGGGAAATAACCAAAAAGAAATCCCAGTTTAAGAGAAAAGCAAGAATTAAAGAAACGAGAATCAGAAAGATGGCAAAGGGAAGGGCAAAGGAGACTTTCAGCCGGCCACTGGCAATTGGTCGGAACCGCTTTTTCGGATGGATGCGGTCTTCTTCTAAATCTCTTATGTCATTTATTATATAGGTGGCACCGGAGACGAATGAGAAAAGGAAGAAGGCGGCGATCGATTTTAGGAGATAGGAGAGATGGAAGAGATTTTGGGAAAATAATAGTCCGGCAAAAATGAAGGCGTTTTTTGACCACTGAAGAGGTCGGAGACTTTTAATTAAACCTTTTATCACCTAAATTTTTATCACCTTCCTCATACTTTTATTATCATCCAAAATAAAATAGACGCCGACCGGAAGTTTGTCACAATTAGGGTTTAGTAAGTGTCCTTGGATATTAAAAATTCTCACGGGGGTGTTATAAACCGATTTTAAGTTAGCTTTTAAGATGGTCGGTAATCGGGTATTTTGGTGGGAAAGGCATTTCTTTTCCGTTACCGGGGTTTCCGGAAGACGATAGGTAATACCATCCAGGTCAAAACCGGCATAAGGCTCGGATTGGGAGCCGGAATTAGCGTCAACAATCTTTATGTAATAAGCACTATCAAGACCACTTTGGGCTAAATCAAATTCCTGAGTTCCGACGCCTTGCCCAAGGGCATACCAGGTTCCAAATAGGTCAAGGGCGCAATAGAGATTATACCTCTCCGTAGTTCCGTCATTACCCTCAAAGATTTTTAAGTCGTTACCCGGCAAATCCTTAATCGGAAATCCTAAAGGTAGTTCAATCACAATCTCACCACCGTAGGATAAAGAGAAGAAAAGACTATCCGGAACACCAAGACAATTAGGAGTGATTGTCACCTGAGACTTATCATTCGTTGCCCTTTTCACCCAGCCAATCCGGAAACCATAGCCTTCCGCCAAAGAGGTTGGTTTTAAGAGGATATTTAGATTAAGTGGTGTCCGATTGGGAATGGAAACGTCAATTTTCTTCACCTCATAGCCCGGAGAATAGACCTCTAATGTGCAATTCCCCCCATCAATAAATTTATGGTAAAAGCCAGTTGGCAAATAGGAATAAGTCTGCCACCTTGTCGGTGATTTGATTTTAATTAAAGCCAGAAGTGGTGTTTGGGAAAAGGTATCTAAGACCCTTCCCTGAACTCCCCATTCCCCAGTCGTTAGGATATCCAAAAGGGCACGCCGATTGACCAAACAGATGGAATCAATTCTTGCTTGTGAAGATGGCTGTTGGGTCTCAATCGTTGTGGCAAATGTGCCAAACTCACCAAATACCATATCCTGACAACTTCCCCGGACCATATACCAGTCATAACCATTGATTGGTGTCAAACGGGTTAGAGAAGAGCCATAAGTAGAGTCCGCATACCGTCGGGAAATGGTAATGATTAAAGCGGAATCCGGCGGGTCCTGAGGATGAAAGTCCCAAAGATAGTTGACATAAGAAGCCGCGGAATGGTATTCGTATTCAAAAGAGATAAGATTTCTTTCTGAGTGTCTCCGAATTAATCTCGTCTCCGGTTGAGAAAATGGGGCGGTGGAACCGCCCGCGCCCGCCCACATATAGCCGTAATCGCGATTTAAGTCAACCCCTCGTCCATTACCTCGGCTATTGGCGATATGCCCATCCGGATTAAGAATGGGAATGATAAATATCTGACGATTATTAACTAAGTATTGCACCCGCGGATTTGTGCCGTAGTTCTCTAAAAGATACCGCAGAAAGGTAAGGGTTATTTCCGTAGAGATTTTCTCATCGCCATGATGGGCACCAATCAATCTCATCCCAATTTCCGGTTCATCCAGTTGTGGATTATCGCTAACCTTCATTCCTAAGATTCTATTGCCATTACAAGATAGTCCTAAGGTCTCAAGTTTGGCAATATTGGGATAGGTTGAAGCTAATTGAGTAATTATACTGCAGACCTCCACATAAGTATGATAATAAGGGAGGATTTTCTCTAATTCCTTCTGGTAGTCTGCAATTAAAATCTTAACGGTAAACCCCCTATTTTGTAATTCGTAAACCTGTTTATCGGTGAGAAAGGCAAAGACTCTTCCTTCTTTTACATCCTGAATTGGTATATCCAAATTATAGAAGATTTCTAAATCCTGGCGGGAGGAGATTTTTACCTCAACCAATCTCTCCTGTCCCAAGAGAGGGCTAAAAATAAGAAGCGAAAGAGAAAATGTTATAGCGGAATACGAAATGCAGAATTTGGACGGGATTTTTGAGTATAGCATAATCTTAATTATAGACTACTTTGCCTTAATCGTCAACTATCGCAAAATGCTTGCTAGGGAAGCGGAATAATGCTTGTGGTGCTTGACTTTCCCTTTTTTTCTTTTATCCTATAAAATATGCCGACTTACCTGGTTATTCATCTCATTGTTTTAATTGGAGCGATAGTTTGGGGTGTTAATAATGCCTGGCTCGGGATGAGTAAATCAGGGATGTGGACATTCCCCTACAAAAGGCACCGCATTTTCGGTTATATCTTTTTTGGTCTTGTTTTGGTCAGTTTTCTCCTCACCCAATTATTCTCTCCCCTCTTAAAGCGGGCGCGGATAAAAATCCCTGGTTATGAAACTTTGGGCTGGATAATATTTATTCTTTCTATTATTGGGGTTATCTTGGGTGAATTGCGTTATCAAAATAACACCTCATTGGTCCGGAGCCGCATCCCCAGGCGAGACCAATCAACCGCCTCCACTTTGCATCCTTGGTTTTTAATTCTAACGATTGGACTTTTATTCGCCCCGACCTTCATTTTGCTAAGCCAATTTTTATTCCGGTAGTTAATCCCGAAATTTAATCACCGATAAACACGGATGGGCACTGGTTTTTGAAACTCGAAATTCTATTCCCATCTCGCCAATCGGATTTCTTCGCTGTCAAGGACTCCGTAGGAGAAATTTTTTAACCAATCCCCCGTATTTAAGTAATAGCCATTACCAATTTTCTCTAAAGCGGGGCGATGGATATGGGCAAGACCGACAAGATAAAAACCCTCCCCGATTTTTTCTTCGGCAAATTTCTTAAACTTCTCTTCTAGGTGGTTCACCCAGCCCGAACCGCCGGAGATGCCGACACATAACCGAGCCAGGGGTATTGCGAAATTGGGATGAAGGAGAGAAAAGAGAGAACGGGAAAGAAAAGAACGGTAGGCAATTCGGGAAAGGGAGGTGAGAAAAGAATTGTCAAGAAGGTCGCCATGCATTAGAAAGACCGGCTTGCCATTAAGGGAGATTTGGAGTTTCTCTTGAACGATAACACCAATTTCTTCAAATAACCTTTTGGCGGAAAAGTCGTGATTGCCGGGAAGGTAATAGACCTTAATTCCATATTGAATTAAGTCTTTCATTGCAAATAAGATTTTAATGCCCGCCTTTGGGATGACGGTTTTATACTCCCACCAGAAGTCAAACAGGTCGCCTAAAATAAAGAGACTTTCCGCATCTTTTTTCATGGATTCAAAAAAAGATAGGAGTTTAAGAAAAGCATCCGGATTACCTCTTCTTCCTAAATGGATGTCAGATATGAAGTAGTGCCTTTTCAATTTTTCTTATGTTTTCTTTCACCTTTAAGGTGGTATTGAGGGTAATAAATGGTTTTGGTAAATGACGGAAGTCGGATTGGGAAAACGTTTGATATATTTCTTTTGTCGCATCAGAATATTTCCTCTTTTTAGCGAGGCGGCGGAGGATTGTCTTACGGGGGGCATAACAGAAAACCCAGAGAAAAGGAATTTTCTGTTTCTTAAATTCCCAATCCAATTTTTTTCGGAGATAAGGGTTAGAAAAAGTTGCATCCAGAAATACATTCTGATTGTTTTTATAATATCTTATCGCTCTTTTTCGGATTTCCGAGTAAGTTTTTTCCGTTATTCTATTAGAATAGATTCCTTTTCGGTAGGCGGTAAAAAAATGCTTTTCTACTGGTAAATCAAATAAATCCTTTCTAATTATATCGCTCCTCAGGGTAATCCCTTCTTTTTCTTTCCGCCAGCGCTCACTGAGGAAGGTCTTGCCGGCGGCCGGCGGACCAAAAAAGATGATGACCTTTGGTGAAAGGAAAAGGGAGCGGGTATATTTTTCGCTCATCTGGAAATACCGCCAGGCAATCTTCTGCGCTCGCTTTTTTTCATCCTCAGGGATTGTTCTTTCTTCTGTCTTAAAACTGGTGACCTTACCTCGCACATAGGCACGGTAGGCCTTGTAAAATACTAAAACGGATAAGAGGGGATAATCTTTTGTCAATTGGAGGTATTGATCAAGGAAATAATCGGCTAAATCATAACTTTTATGAAATTCTAAATCCATTAAGAAGAAGGCAATCTCAGAGGCGGTGTCGGAACAACTGAATCGCTGGTTAAACTCTATACAATCAAAGATAAAAACATTTGGCTTTGACTCAGTGGGAATAATAAAGATATTTTGGGAGTGGAGGTCACCGTGGCAGAATTTTATCCTCTTATCTTTTATTCGCCTCTCAAATATTGACGGGTATTTATTGATGAAGGAGTAAATTGTCTCTTTTATATAATTATATCGCCGGTGGGGTAGGGTTTTGCCAATAAACCTTTCGGTCTGGGAGAAGTTTTCCTCCCAGTTAAATTTGATTATTCTTTCGCGACCGTACCTCGCCGTTTCTTGGGTTTGTTTCAATTGATTATGGAAATTGGCAATCACCCGGGCGATTTCTTTAATATGGGAAGAATTTACTTTCCCAGCTTTCAAAAGGGAAGTCATCAAATACTCTTGGGGGAGTTCTTTCATTTTTAGGGCATAGTCAATAATTTCCCCATTTTTATTTCCTAAAAATATTTCTGTGTCTTTTTTTCGCACCGCAATGACATCTAAATAAATCTCCGGTGCCAGACGACGGTTTAATTCCAGTTCTTTTTGGCAAAAGTATTTCCTTAATTTTAGCGTTGTGTAATCTAAAAATCCAAAGTTAACCGGTTTCTTTATCTTATAGGCAAACTCACCGGTCAATAAAACCCAGGAGGTATGGGTCTGTAAGATGGAATTGGCTTTTAGGTTTTCCGCCAGTGATTTAACTTCTTTCCATATCATATTTTCTCCAAGCCTCGCTCAATAGGGGTTATCACCCCTCTTGCGGAAAAAATCACTGTATGATTTTTTCCTGTCACCCCGTTGGAGAAAATCTTCTTGTCTTTTACCCTTTTTCTTTGGTTTTCGGCTTTTCTAATCTCGACTTTCCGCTCGTTCATCTAAACCCATATCATATCTTCTTTCCTTTAAGAAAGAGAAAACCTATTCCAACGAAAAAAATTAGACCGATGATGGTAAAAAGCGAACCGATTCTATAATATTTGGAGGCATAAATAAATACGACATTATGCGCACCCTTGGGTAACCAGATTGCCCGGAATGTATGATAGGCACGATAGATTTTTGTTTTTTGGTTATCAATTAATGCCTGCCAATCCGGATGGTAGTTTTCACTAAGGACTAAAAATCCGGGCAATTCCGTTTTGGTTTCAATTTCAATCCGGTTTGGCGAGTATTTCTTTATTGAGACCTCCCCAGGGATAATAGTATCCATTACTGGAAACGAAACCGATAAGGACTCCGTCCCTGCTACGCAGTCCGAAAGCAAAACGACCTTTCTTGGGTCAAAATTCCCTTTCAGGAGTGAAAAGATTTCCTCTTTATCTTTAACCACCTTATATCCCGAAACAAGGAATGCCCGGGGGAGAGAAGATTTGTTTTGATAAATAACATTTCTGGAACCAGAAAAGACAAGTTCATAATTCTCTTGGGAGAAGAAGTCTTTCAATTCTCTAATTAAATTTTGGGTCTTTGGGTCGTAGGGAGAAATGTCTTGGGGGAGGGGAACGGAGATGATATACTTCACATTGAGGAGGTCTAAGAAATTTTTATGAATCAAGTTGGTTGGTTGGAACATAACCGTCTTTTCCGCACCAATGAATTCCTGATAACTTGATAATGGGTTGGGATGATGACCACCGACACTTTGGATGTCGTAAAGAGTTAAGATGCCATTATCGGACCGCTCATACTGTAAAGGAAATACCCGATAGATTGTGGTGTCCGATTTCAGAAAATTTATCACCTCGTCCGGGGCATAATACACTTTCGGTGGTTCAACATCTCTAATGTATTTTCGGTCAACCCGCCACAGGTCAATAAATAATAGAGATGCCAAAAGCAAGATAGAGGTTTTAAGACTTAACTTCCTTAAAGACTGATAATAGAGTAATAATGAGCTAATCGCCGCAAAGAAGAAGGCAAGTAAGAGTCCAGTTCTAAAATTACCGTAATTTTCATAAAGGGTATTTATCTTTTGATTAACCAGTTCGGAGCCGTATTCCGGCAAGAGAGGAGAAAGGAGTGATTTCCCCAAGGAAAGAAATAATCCGCTGGCAATAAGGGAGAGGATTAATAAGACCCCAATTACACCGCTGAACCATAAAATAACCTTTTTGAGTCTTTTAACCTCTTTTTCCCTTATCTCTCTTATTAGATAGTGGAGACCGAATCCAGCCAGAACCATTATGGAAAAGGCACAGGTGAAGAATATCATACCCGGACCCCGGAATTTACTAATTCCCGGGAGAGAATAATAAGGTAGGTAATAGAATGGGGTATACCCACCAAAGGCCATCAAGAGTCCAAAGACAAGGAAAAAGAAGAAAAATTTGACAATCTTTTCTTTCCATTTAAATATAATAGCCAGAAGAGAAAGAAGTAAGGGAAGTATCCCTAAATACTCGGTATGGAGTTTAAAATAATTCCTTCCCCAGTAATGGTCAAGGATACCGGAAAAATGTGGAGTGATTAAGTCAAAGGTCTCTTCGGGTGGCATGCTCCAAGAGGTAGCAAAGGCATAACCTTTTTCCCCACCGCGGGCGACATAAGGTAGATTTCCATAAACTGGCAGATACTGGATGGCGGTTAAGAGCCCAACATAAATAAACATTATGATAAAGTATAAAAGAAGTTTTAACCGTTCCCTTCCTTTCTGGATGAAGATAATTTGGAAGATAAAATAGAAGACGACAATTATCCCGGTGTAATAGACCTTCTGGATATGTCCGGAAAAGAGTTGTAGCCCAATAATCGTTCCGGAGAAGATAAAATAAGAGAATCTCTTGGTGGTTATTCCTTTATGGAGGAAATAAAGAACGAAGGGCAGAAGCGAAGATGTGATGAGTCGGCCATCGTGACCGGCCAGGGATAAGGATACAAGGGAGCCGGCCATCATATAACCAATTCCGGATAGGAATGCCGCCCGCCGGTCAATTCCCAATGCCAAAAGAAAGAGATAAGTGCCCAGTCCGGCCAAAAAGAGATGGAAAATAAATGTGTAGGTCCAAACGAGATCCGTTGGGAAAAAGAGGCGAAAGAGGGTCGTGGGATAGAAGAGGTCAGCAAAAAATGCCGCCACCGTTGGCAGTCCGCCATAAATATGCGGCTGCCATAAGGCAATAGACCAATGGGAACGGATATAATCGGCCATAAACTTTCTATTGGGTAATCCGCCCAAAAGCCAATCCGAACCATAGAGCATCCGTGAACCAGAAAGGAATTTGTAATAGAGGATTAAGGGTATGGTTAGCATAATTGCTATCGCAATGGTATCAAATTTAATTTTGGTTATTGGTCGTCTGATGTTCGCCTTATCCTTCTTTTCGCTCTTCGGCTTTTTCTTCTTTTCCATATCTTTTCACCTCAATGCCCCATTTTACCGCAATAATCAGAAAAATCAACTCACCGATTGTTATCCAAATTCGGGATAAAAAAGCGATAATTATGGTAATGGGTTGAGGAAATTGTGATTGGAGGAGAGAACTTAATACACCCTCTCGGACACCTAACCCGGCAGGAGAGATTAAAATAATAAAACCGATGTTCCAGGAAATAGCGTAGACCGCGGTTAAATATAGTAGACTGGAGAAGGCTACCGGGTAAAATGAGTTGATTAAGAGATAGAACCCCAATCCGTAGAGAAGCCAGGCAATTCCATAGATAATAAGTAATAAAAGAATTCGACCGTAAGGAAAATATATTTCAATTTTTTTTCTCCGAAATAGCGAGAGGAAAAAATTAAGTATTTTTGAAAAGATTGTTGGGTAAAGACCCACGAGACCAATGATGGTAATTATGGCGGATAAAATGAGCAGATGCGGTATTGCTAAGTTAGTAATGCCAATGGCTGAGATGAGAAATAAGATTAATGACGAGATGAAAAGCATACCCGTTTCCAATAATAAACTAACTAAAGTTTTACTCCCGCAAATGCCGCCTACTTTTGCCAGGTAAATTCTTCCAACCGCAAACCATATTTTACCGGGCAGATACTTGCCTAATTGCGAAATGGCGATTATTCCGGCCGCCCGCCGAAAAAAGATTTTTTCGCCCAAGTTATTAAGGATATATTTCCAGGCAAACGCCCCAATCGGAAAACAGAATAGAAGAGGGATGAAGGAAATGGCTAAATAGTAATAGTTAAACCGGATTTTCTCAAAGGGAATCTTATTCCAATTCTGATATAGGCTTTTTGCCATAAAAAAGAAAAGTAAGAAAACGATAGAAAATCCAATGATGCGGCGAACCGATTTAAGAGAATAGTTAATCTTCATTTATGTTTTCAAAGGCACCTCGCGGGGGCAAGTATCGAAATAAATAGATTACCTTTTAATCTTGGCATAGTAATAGATTCTCCGCCAACCAATGGAGATAAGGAACCTTTTTAAAAAAGAGTCCGGACGGGGAAGGCCATAGTAGGCGCTTTCCACGACCTTAAAATCGGTCAAAATATTCTCCCATTCTCTTTTGGTTAAAAGCCTTTCGCCTAAACTTTTTGAGAGGTAATAACAAGTCGGGACACTGAAGACGACAATCGGTGCAACCCGCAGTTGTTCGGTTAATAGGTTATGAATCTCTTCATTGGAAAAATGTTCAAAGAAGCCCTGGTGGAATACCAAATCAAAAGAATTTTCAGAAAAGGGCAGGTTAAAGGCATCAGCTTTAATAATTTTTAAATTGCCACGCAATATTTCATTATTCTGTTGGGCGATTTTAATAACTTCGTCATTATTATCAATGGAGGTTATTTGAAAACCAAGATGGGATAAGAAGATACTCATTGAACCACTACCTGTCCCAATTTCTAAGAGTCTTTTGACCCCTTCGGTAAAGATGGCATTTAAAAATATACGATGGGAATAGATGTGGTCAATAAATTCCGGCAGGGTAATAGGTTTTGCATATACTTCCTGCCATCTCGGATGAGGCATCAATTATTCCTTTACCTAAATTTAGGCAAATACCTTCGTTCCCAATTAGATAGTAATTATACATAGAATTTTTGGAAAGTCAAACTTATGATATAGTTCATCCATATTTTTTATATTTTTATAAGGGAGATGTCCTATTTTTCCAATAGGCTTGCTAAACAGGTATGTATGATTAAACGACTCTTTTTCGGGAAGATTATTTTTGATGAAAAGCGAAATTGACCGTTTTTAGAAAGGGTGTATAATTAAATTATACTATAAAGATGAAGGAGGAGTTATGAAGTTTAATAGCGCAAGGGTTCTTATTTTATTAATATTTATTACGGCCTTTGGTTTGGAATGGCAAGCCCTCTATTCGACAGCGCGCCGTAATCCTTCAATGATAATTGATAGCCTTAATCAAAGAGTAATCCTTTTTGGCGGAACGAGTTGTCGGCTCAACAACCGGTATTTCAACGATGTCTGGGAGATATCCTTAAACAATCCAAATGGCTATTTTTGGCTTCCGGTCTCGGTTTCTGGAACTTCCCCATCCGGACGTGCTGGTCCAGCCGCGGTCTATGACCAGAAGTATCAGAGGATGCTCATATTTGGCGGCGACAATGGCGGTGGTGTTTACTTAAATGATGTCTGGGCACTAAATTTAACTCTGGGTAATGAAAGGTGGGAAAGGTTGGTGCCAACCGGGCCCCCTCCGCCCGGCCGAACTATCCCATATTCAATCTATCATCCCACTCGCCACTCCCTTATTCTTTTTGGTGGCGATATTGGAGGCGGTCAAGCCGGCGAAGACCTTTGGAAATTAAAGTTAGATAGCCTGGTATGGCGGAAATTGTTAGTTTCCCCTCCTAAGCCAGCCAGACGCTCGGCCGGCGGCGCAATGTTTGACCGAACCAATAACCGGATGATTATCTTTGGGGGCGCAGGCGATTATTGGTATAATGAAGTTTGGGCATTAGATTTAACCCCGGGTAGCGAACACTGGACTCAATTGAATCCCACCGGTTCTATACGAGTGCCCGGTCAAATTTTGCTTATGGTTATGACCCAAAGAGGAACAAATTTTATATCTTTGCCGGTTTTAATTCCTACCAAATGTTTAATGATGTTTATGTCCTCAATATACCAACTCTAACCTGGACACAACTTTATCCTTCCGGCGAGACACCGATTGAGCGAAGAAACCCGACTGGTGTCTATGACTTTTTTAACGATAACTTCTTTATCTTTGGTGGAGACTTAGGCGGTAATTATTACCTCGGTGAAACTTATCTCCTACATCGTGGTTCGGGCGATATATCGGAATGGCAAGTCCAACCAATCCTAAATATTCCGCCTACACTTCTTATTAATACCGTTTCCTCTGGTTCGGTGAGAATTCGTTATATCTTACCTAAAATTTGTCATATAAATATAAAAATCTTGGATGCCTCGGGTCGGGTAGTAAAAAATCTCTTCTCCGGTAAGACAACTTCATTCAGCAATTGCCTTTTGTGGGATAGAAGGGGGAAAGGTGGTCAATGGGCTCGTCCAGGCATCTACTACTGCTTTTTACAGACCGAACAGACAGGAATTACGGAGAAATTTATTATTACAAAATAAAGGTCCGTCCTTTTAAGTCATTGCTTATGCTTCAATTTCTAATTCTAGGAATTAGTTCTTGATAAGCCAGTATCGTTTCCGCCACGGTCTTTTCCCAGGAAAAATGAGTTGCCCGTTCTAATGATTTTCCGCTTAATTCATTAGCCAGCATCGGCAGTGTTAGAACTTTAACGGCAGCCTCGGCGATTTGTTTCACATCGTCCGGTGCTACCAGAAGGCCAGCCTCCCCAACTAACTCGGGAAGCGATGATGAGTTGGAGGCAATGACCGGAACGCCACAAGCCATCGCCTCCAGAACCGGTAGCCCAAACCCTTCGTAAAATGAAGGGAATATGGCTAAATCGGAACTGGCATAAAAGAGCGCTAAATGATTATCGTCTTCGGTTCTTCGGTAATCAATGGAAGATTCCAATTTTAATGAGCGGATAATCTTTTGCGATAGTTTACTCTTTTCGCCGACCCGGATTAAAAGGGCATCGGGTTGAGAAATAAGAATTGACGCGAATGCCGCAAGGAGGGTTGGGATATTTTTACGCCAAGTCTCCGTCCCGACATTGATTATAATTTTCTTGTCTTCGGGCAGACCTAAAATCTTCCGGGCCTCAATCTTTGGATAAGGTCGGAAGATATTCCGGTCAACCCCCAAGTATATAACTTTAATCTTTTTATCCGGTATCCAATATTTATTCATTAAATCCCTTTTCGTGGAAAGGGAATCAGCAATTATTCTCTGGACTTTTGGAATACCAGAGTATAAAAATCTCCGGGCGGTTTTTTCCCATAAACCAATTGGTCCAAAAAGTGGAGCAATATCATGGCAGGTTAAACAAAAAAGACCGGCGGGATGAATGTTTATCCTTTTCCAGAGGAAAGATAGATTTTGGTTGGTCAAGTGATAGATGTCATATCTTGGTAGACTTATCTTCAGCCGGGCAAGAAAAATGAATTTATTTTCAAAGAGGGAAAAATCTTTAAATCTTCTCAATACCTTGCCATTTAAGACTAACTCTCGCTTGGCATAGTTGATATACCAATGGTCTACTTGGTAATTGGGATTTTTTTTTAATAAAGAATGCAAAAGGAAGGCATACCGACCCATCCCAGAAAATGGTGGCTGGTCGTTAATTAAGGCAATCCGTATCATCACAAAGCCATATTAGTTTTGATTTATTGTATCTAAGAGGTAGATAATATACCGGGGTTGAGAAAAGAGTGGGGTAAAGGAAATGCCCTCTTGGGTCAGATGATAAGGTTTTCCGGTATGCAAAAAATCAAAGGCATGTTCTAAGCCAGCAAAATCTTCTCTTAAAAAATAGACCAGACTTGGCGCATATTCTTTTAATTCCTTTCTCAGCGCGACAATCTCCCGGAAACTTTCAATCTTATTCTGATAAATCGGTAGATAGAATTCAAATACCGATTTGCGGCGATAAGGAACAATGAGCCATTTTGGTAAGCGATGGGCTTGCCTTAAAGAGTCAGTTAAGGTATTTATTTTTTCCAAAGAGCCCTCAATCGTTTTAATTTTTATTGCACCATCTTGCAGGATTGCGTAATTTCTTTTCATCCGCTCTAATGAGAAGTTTAAAAAGAAGAGTAAAATAAATATCAGAAGCGGTAAGATTCTTTTATAAAACGGTCTTGGGAAAAAGAAATTGGGCAAATTAAAGGCATAAAATGCGAAAAAGATTAAAGAAAGGAGGAAAAAACGACGCATTACCAGCACACCCCCACGGAGGGAGAGTAAAAGATAAAAGAGAAACGGCGCAAAGGCAATTAAGAAAAGGAGGTGATAATTATCCCTTTCTGCCACTCGTTGCCGATTGAGTTTTTTCTGATAAAGAAATAAAGTAATAAATGCGCCAATGAGGCTAAAAAATAAAAACCAAAAATCGGTCATCTGGCTCAAATCTTTAATTACCGTTGGGAAAAATTGAAAAAAGTTTGCCACCGGCAGGCCAGTAATTATTGGATAACGAGCGGTGATAATGAAGGAATAAAATGGATTCCGAAATGCCCGGGCATCAAAGACTAACCAGAGTAGTGGTGCCAAAAAGGGGATAAGCAAGATAGGTCTTTTAGGAAATTTTTTATATCGGGCATAGATTAAAATTATTAAAGCCAAGAACCAACTGTCGGGTCGGATTAAGCCGGATAAGGTGAGATAGATACTATATTGATAAAAATCCTTTGCGAAAAAATAGTAAAAGGCAATTAAGGCTAACGGAATATAAAGCCACAACCAATAACAACCAACCAAATTAAGATAGGCATCTTCAAAGAGCAGGAGGCAATAAAAATAAGCCAGGATACCCGGTAGAAAGGAGGAACTTATTAGTTTGGTCATCTTGACAAAATAGACAAAGCCCAGTGATGCCAAAAATACCAATAGGAGATAAATTAACTGGGGAGGTAAGAAGTAGTAAAAAAATGCGACTAATGGTTTTGGGGTCTCTTCTAAGAAGTAGGGCGGTGGGTTTCCGCTTAAGAAATACCTAAACATCAAGCCATAACCAACCTTTGCCCCCTGCCAGAGGGATTGCCATTCTAAACTAATGAAACTTGGTAATAAAAGAAGGATGGCAAATAAGATTAGGCCGAGTATTTCGGGTAGATATTTTTTTCGCCAGATAAAAAAATGATGTTCGGAGGGAGACGATTTCTTATGGTTGAATTTTTTCATCTCCTCAAAAATAGCCGAAATTTAAGAGATGTCAAGCATTTTGTTCGTCTTTGTTCTAAGATAGTGGACCGATGTGTGTGGAAATTTCTATAAGTTTATCTATAAATGCTTATTCTCTTACTTCACCTTAAAGAATAATAAAAAATAATCAAAGCCCTGAATCAAGTTCAAGGTTTTATTCGTGTCATTCGTATATTAGTGATATTGGACTACCGGCTGTCGCCAGCACTGCGTGAGCATCCCGTCAAGGGCGAGCGTGAAGAAGGGGATTCAGGGAAAGACACAGGAAAAGGCACAGGAATAGAATTAGAGAGTTTCTCATAGAGCCTATCAGGAGGGGATAGAGTAAGGGGCTAAGAAAGGGTAAGAGAGAGGGACTAATAAGGAGGCAGGGAAAGGGATTAGGGAAGGGATAGAGAAAGGGACAAAGTAAAAGACCCAGTAAGGAGTTAAGTAAGGGGCAGGGTAAGGCATAGAGGGGGCGATACCCTAAAATCAAAGAAAAATCCAATAACCCCTGCATAATGAAGGGGTTAAAGGAAAAATGACCCGATAAAAAAGTTTCCCCACAGGAAACTTCCTTAATGAGAATCCTACGAATTCAATATACCCACAGACTTACAGAGGAGATGAAGAAGGAAGTAAAAATTCCAAGACCAATTCCTCAAATTTCTTTAGGCAGGGTTTTATATTCTCAATATCCCCAGACTTCTTGAAGATAGACCCTCCGCCGGCAATCTGGACACAAGACTCTTAAATGTCCGGAACGGTAGGCAAGGGGTCTAATTCCCTTCTCTTTGGCTAATCCAATCTCTCTCTGGTAGGTTAAAAATAGGTTGGGATTTTGATAAGCCGATTCTCCAACTTTTTTATACAGCCAAAGTAAATGGTCTTTACAGCCAACAATCTCACCGCACAATTCACATAAGACTAATTCTTTTTCTATATAATTCTCATAGCCATCTTTGGTTAGGCTTGATAGTTCAAAATCGGGTGTGTGTTTTATCCCTTCCTGGGTGATACAGTATCTCACACATTGACCGCAATAGATGCACTTTTCCTGATAGTGAATTACCTTTCTTATCTTTTGCTCTCGGTCATCAAAGATTGCCCGGGCTTTTGCCGGGCAGACCTCAACGCAGGCACCGCAGCCAACACATCCCTCAATGTTAAAGACAATTCTTCCCCGATAATTAGGTGGAACCTTTGCTTCTGCCTTTGGGAATTTTATTGTGTAGGGACCCTTTACTATCGCCTTGATGGCTTCCCCTAATTCCCTTAACTTAGGTTTTCTCACCTTCTCTTTTATTTAATCGGCTTCCTCGGCGGTCTTTCGGCATTCATCGGCGTTACTTTTTTCTATTTGTGGCTCGCCCTTTTTATCTTCGCCCAATTTATCAACAACACTGCCCTTCCATAGTTTTATCCCGAAGGAAAGGGAAGAACGGGAAAGGGCATGAGCGGCCACCGGCATCGTAAATAAGACAAAGAGGGCACAAACTAATGCCTTGATACCAATTGCCGAAAAACCGGTAATCAAAAATATCCCTAACATAATCCCACAGGTGCCGAGGGTAACGCATTTTGTGGCAGCTTGCATCCGATTGTATAAATCCGGTAATCGCACTAAACCTAAGCCACCCAAGAGGTCAAAAAGGACACCAATAACGATAATAATCCAACCGATAGTCTCAATCATCTAAACTCCTTCCCTCTAAATACTTTGCCAAGGCTAAGGTGCCGATAAAACTCAATATCGCAATGGCAATTGAGAGGTCTAAGAGGTAGGAAATTTTATATTTCAAGCCGACCAGGGCGGTGATACCGGTGAATAGAACGCCCATAATATCAACGGCAATCACCCGGTCAGAAATTGAAGGTCCTTGCAAGGCACGATAAAGACAGAAAAAGGCACATAGCGATAATAGGGTTAAAAGGATTTCCATATCTCCTCCTATTCAAAAATCCTTTGCAAAAATCCTTCAAACGGTCGGGCAATTATTTCCGTTGCCTTTTTGGGGTCTACTGATTTTACATCAATCCAATGGATATAAAGGCAATCATCAAGAATTTCCACACTCATCGTTCCCGGTGTAAGAGTTATTGAGTTGGCTAAAAAGGTCTTGGCGATTTCTGACTTTAATGTCGTCTTTATCTTTACAATCCCGGGATTTATCGGAAGTTCCGGGTGCAAAACCCGAAAGGCAACATCCAAATTCGCCTTGAAGCACTCCCAGGCAAAGAAGGGAATATATACTAAAAACCAAAACCAGCGGTGAATTTGCAGGAAGCGCTTAACATCGTAGGTAAAATAACCACCAAAGAGAATGGCGGTGAGAAAAGAAGCCAAGAGACCAGCCAATAGTTCCTGATAATCAAGGGTATAGACCAAAAGCAGATAGAGGATAAAGGCAAATTTGAAGTAGGCGACTTTTCCTTTCATCTATCCTCCCAAAATAATTTTCGCATAACCAATGCCCCTTAATAGGGCAGTAGCGGCCGGCTCAACAATCCAGGTTAAAGCCGGCTTAAAGCCAATTCCAAAGATAATTACGACAACAACCAAAAAGAGTATAGCGCTAGTCATCGTTGGTATTTCGGCAGCACGCCCGGGGTATCCAAGAGTGCTCTCTGACTTACCGGCTATTGGCTGCCAGATTTTTAATAAATAGGCAAGGGTTAATGTTGAGTATAGAGAGCAGATGATTGCCACCAGGTATAAATGAGCGGCCAGTGCCCCAATGATGATGAGTAATTTGGCAAAGAAGCCCGGTAAAGGTGGAACACCCGAAAGAGAGAGTAACCCGATAATCAGTGACCAGGAGGTGGTGGGCATTCTATCCCTCAACCCTTTAATTCCGGCTAAATCAGTAGTATTTAATTTATGTTCCACATCACCCGCGGTTAAAAAGAGGAGTCCTTTGGTTAAGGCATGGGCCAAAATGAAAAATAACGCGCCGGTTATACCCCAATAGTTACCAATTCCCAAACCGACAAAGATATAACCAATCTGACTGATGCAAGAGTAGGATAAGATTTTCTTGTAATTGTTCTGATTCAATGCCAAAAATCCGCCAGTTATCAATGACCCAACTCCTAAATAGAGAAGAAGGTTAAAGAATACCGGTGCGGTTTTGGGTGAGAGGTTGAAGATATTAAAGGTAATTCTTACTAAGGCATAAATCCCAATCACCTTGGAGAAGACCCCGGCCAGAAGTGCCGAGATTGATGCCGGGGCATATTGATAGGCATCCGGTAGCCAAGTATGGAAAGGGATTACCGCTGATTTTATCATAAAACCAAAGAGGAATATCCCCAAAATAAACCAGACGATTGGTGTTTTGGGTAAATTAGTCAGGGTATTAGCCAAATCGGCCATATTCAAAGTTCCCGTGGCGGAATAGAGTAAGGCAATCCCTAAGAGGATAAATAATCCACCAACTTCACCAAGGACCATATACTTAAAACCGGCTTCTAATTCCTTATCGTTTATCCCGAAACTGACCAGGGCATAAGAGGCGATAGCGGAAATCTCTAAGAAGACAAATAGATTGAACAAATCGCCGGTTAGGGCAACCCCATTCATTCCGGCTAATAAAAGCATCACTAAGGAATAGAATTTCCCCACCCCGGTAAATTTATCGGTGTAGCGCACGGAAAAGAGAAGGGCGGAAAAGGCAACTAACCCGATAAGCAAGACGATCAGTGCGGAAAGAGAATCAAAGGCAAAGATAATCCCCAAGGTTGGATGATGACCACCAATTTGATAGACAATGATTTTACCCCAGAATGTCTCCATTATCCCCAAGACCGAAAGACCCAAAAGAGAAGCGGTGACAATATTTGCCAAAAGCACTCCCAACCACTTTTTAATCTTGGTGGCGAGGGGGATGAGAAAAGCCCCAGCCAATGGTAAGGCAACAAATAATGGTAGAAAACCTTTCATCCCCGTAGTTTCCGAATCTCCTTTATATCAAGGGTCTTATACTTCTCATAAATTCGGACAATTAGGGAAAGGATAAGGGCGGTCGTTCCTAACCCGATGACAATTGATGTAAGGACCAATGCCTGGGGAATTGGGTCAACAAAGTTTCTTTCCAAGGTCTGGGAGGTGATGATTGGGGCTAAGGCATTCTTCTTAAAACCAATAAAGGCAAAGAGAAGATTTACCGCATACTCCATCATACAGAAGCCAATGGCAATCTTAATGAGATTTCTTTTGGTTGCGACCGCATAGATACCAATGAGAAAAAGTCCGATGCAGGCAATAAAGAGTATCATCTATTCCTCCATTATATACTTGGTAGCGGCTAAGGCTAAAAATATGGCAAAAAGACCGGCCCCGACCTTTATCCCAATGGCAATATTGGCCGGCAGGATTATCCCGGAACTGATAAGTCGTAAGGGAGTTCCCTTGGGCAGGAGATTCCAAAAGAAGTAAAAGCCGGCAATCGCTCCCAAGAGGGCAATTATTAAGAAAAAGATTCCCCCTAAACTCTCAAATAGAGATGAAAAAGAATAAGAGACCTTTTCGGTAATCTCTTGGGAGCCAAAGGCAAGGATTAAGAGAATAAAAGAACCAGCAATGACGACGCCACCAGCAAAACCACCACCCGGAGTTAAGTGTCCGTGGAAGACAATATAGACACCGTAAAGGAAGATAAACCCGGCAATTAACCGGGTGATATTTTTCACAATTATTGTCATCCCTCTTGGCTTTTCTTGACCTTGGGTCATATTCATTTCCTCCCAATTTTTCTTAATATCGCCAATACCCCTAAGACGGAGGTGAAGAGGACGGTGGCTTCGCCTAAGGTATCATAACCACGATAGTCAAGGATTACTGCGGCCACAAGATTTGCGGCTCCGGTCTTCTCCAAACCTTCTTTTATATAAGTATTAGCCACTTTCATTATCGGTGAGCCAAAAGGCGGCAGGTCTTTTAAGGCATAGAGGGCAAAGATAAGAAAAGAGATACCGAAGATAAAGAAGCAAACCTGGGGAAAGACGATTTCCTTATCTATTCCTTTGCCAATTGTCGTATCAATATGGGTGGTGCGGAGAATGACCGCGGCAAAGAAGACGACAGTGAGCACCTCAACGACAATCTGGACGATTGCCAAATCTGGTGCGGAAACGAGGATAAACATAATCGCTACTGTAAAACCGACTAGTCCCACGGCGACCGCGGCGGCCAACAGGTCTTTTATCTCAATGGCAACAATCGCCGCCGCTAACATAGCGATTATTAATAGATAGAGTTCAATCATATTTATACTCCAAACCGTTGCTCATTGTAAGGTAAAAATTAAAAAAGTCAAGGTCTTCATCGGACCAAAAGGGTGAAAAGTAAAATCGCACCGATAAAAAGCCAGGCCAGGTAGAGAGGTAAAAAGCCGGTATGGAGAAGAGATAATCCCTGCCCGATTGTTCTCATTAGCCTGGCTAAACGTTGATAAAATTCCTCAATAATCCGATTAATCACCACTTGAAAAATCGTGCCCAAGACCTGCGCAATTCCTGTGAAGTAATTGAATAAATCAAAGGCACCGCCTTCGCCAAACTCATATAATTTATCCAATATCGGGAGTTCTTTCAGTGAAGAGTAAAAATTGGTGCCGGTAAACGAGCCTTCCCCTACGGGTAAGACCTCGCCACCAACAAAGACTTCACTCTTCTTCGTCTTTTTAATCTGCCTTCCGAAGTAGTAGATAGCCAGTCCGATGCCGAGAGCCAGAAGGAGAAGAAAGGTTGCCAATAGCGGCTGATAAAATCCCACCTCAGTTGTTGAATAAGGAAGCCCAGGGTAGATTAAATAGCGCAGGGCAATCGGATAGGCAAGGACACCGAATGTGATACAGAAGAGGGCAATTATTATGGTTGGTAGCCACATAGAAAATCCCACCTCTCTTATCTTCTCAAATCCTTTGGGTCGCTCCCCCAAGAAGATAGAATAGGTAAGTTTTAAGAAAGAGGCTAAGGTCAAGACACTACCCAGCATCGCCGCCAATAAATAGAGGACAAACAGTCTATTTCCCTGTCGTCCCAATTCTAATAGCCCTTGATAAACCATCCATTTTGAGACAAAACCATTTAATGGTGGAATACCAGAGATAGCCATTGCCGCGATGATGAATGAGAGGAATGTGAGGGGCATCTTTGGGGCAAATCCCCCAAGGTTATCAAGTTTTGTATCCTTTGTCCAGTATTCAACCGAACCACAAGCAAGAAAGAGGCCAGATTTATACAAGGCATTGTTTAGCATATGGAAGACACCGCCCGCTACACCAATGGGAATGCCGGTGCCAATTCCTAAGACCATATAGCCAACCTGGGAGACGGCGTGAAAAGATAAGAGCCGCATCGCCTCCTTTTGGATAATGGCCATCATCACGGCAAAAAAGACAGTAGCAGCACCAATTATCAAAAGAAACTCCCTTAACATCATATTGGTTCTTAGGTCAAAGATATAAACCGAAATCCTGGTTAAGAGGTATATCCCCAAGAGTTTATCCAAAGAGGCAGGGATGAAGGCCATCGTTGTTGCCGGCAATACCTGGGCGGCGGCTGGTATCCAGGAATGGAGGGGCATCGCCCCGGCTTTGGCCAGGGCACCAATAGAAATCAGGATAAAGGAGGCAATATAATAGGGGTCATTTAAGGTTAAAGGAAATGCGGGAATAATTGAGACATTTCCCGCCCTTACGAATAAAAAGGTAATTCCTAAGAGGAGTAAAAAGTCCGATAGCCCGATGATGGTAAGTGTCTTCTGCCAGGCATAAGATGTGTCATTTTTGCCGATAAGGAAAAAACCATATAGGATACTTAAAAGAAATCCCCAGAAGACCAATAAGAGATAGAGATTATTACTCAGAAAGATACCGTTAGCGCCAGCGATGGTTAATAAGATATAAAGATAATAAGCCCTTAATCTCTGGACCTCCAATCGTTTGATATAGCGGAGGGAATAGAGAATCAGAAGAAAACCGAAAAGTGCACCAAAGAGGAGGATAAAACTGGATAGCCCATCTAATTGCAACTTAAAATCAATATTATAAATTGTTGCCAGTTTATATTCTAAGACCCGACCCTTTTGGAGAAGGAAAAGCCGAAAGGCATAATAGAGAGTTAAGAGACCGCCTAAAAAGTTTAATTCACTCCTTAACCGGGAAAGGAAATATCCCAAGATACCAATGGCGATGGGCAGGAGTATGACTAAGAGGAGAGGATTTATCATAAAGACTGATTTCGGACAATAATCACTTCATCCATAATCTAAGTTCTGGTTCTAAATATTTTATTAGGAGAAAGAAAAATATGCCAAGAAGCAGGGAGAGAAAAGCCAAAATATATATAATACCTATTCCGATTCCGGCATTTCCCTGGTTGGATTTATCGTTTAATAATGAAGAGGCATTACTTAAAAATAATCCCCGATAAATCCTCACAAGATAGAGGAGGGTGAAGAGGGAGGAGACGATTGCCCCGATACCAAAAAGATAAGAACTCTCAATCGCGCCAATGACAATCCCCAACTTTGAGAAGAAACCCAAAAAGGGTGGCAGGCCAATTAAAGATAATGATAAAAGGGCAAAGGGTAAGGAGAGCCGACGCCAACTTATGGCAATTTTTTCATTTCCGCCACGACGGGTTTCCAAGATGCCCATAGCGAAGAAGAGTCCAGGTTTGGCTAAGGAATGGGTAAGGATATGGAGAATTCCTCCCATAACCCCGGAGAACTTCATTACCGAAAGACCAAAAAGAATAAGTCCTAATTGGGAGATGGTTGAATAGGTGAGGACTTTCCTTAGGTCAGGAGCCAGGAGAGCAATACCGCCCGCCAGAATTGAAGAGACGATGGCTAAACCACTACCCAGAGAATAAAACTCCATCGGGCGAGTGGCAGTTAGAACAAATAGTTTTAAGAAAAGAATTAGCCCAATATTTTCCGCAATTCCCGATAGAGAGGCGATTGCCGGAATCGGTGCATTTTTATAGGCCGGCACAAGCCAGATGTAAAACGGTAAGATGGCCGATTTTGTCAGGATACTGATTAAAACCAAAATTCCGGCCAAGAGTGAAAAACTCCTCTCCGAGAGTAAGGAGAGGTCAAGGGTCTTTGTTTCTAAGAAGATAAGCCCAATACCCACTAACATAAAGGTTGCCGAACCAAGATTGAAGAGGAAGGTCAATGCGCTTGCCCTTAAACTCGCTGGATCCCGATAATAGGCAACGAGTTGCCAGACAGCAATTGTGGAGATTTCCCACAGCACAAATACGAGGAGAAGGTTATTAGCCAAGGCGATGCCAATGCCCGAAAGCGTCAAGAGAATAATCCCGCCCCAGATTTTATTAACCCTTTTATCGGAGAGAGAATACAAAATAGAAAGAAGCCCAATTAGACCAAAAAGTATGGTAAAGAAAAGACCGAGGCGGGAAAAAGAGAAACTAATTAGGTTTAAGCCTTCAAACATAAATTAGCGGCGATTAAATTTGCTCTTCAACTCTTCGGTTCTTTTCCAAGATATTTGCAAGATATCCGGATAGGTATATTTTAACTTGCCGTCGACAAAGACCGTTAACCGTTCGGTGCAGCAATAACAGGGGTCAACCGCGGCTAAGGTCAGAGCCGCATCGGCAATTGAATAACCAACACAGGCGTATTCATTAGAAGGGACATTCATATAACTTGGTGCCCGAATCTTATGTCGGATTGGATAATTACCACCCGATGTCCGGACATAATGGAATACTTCGCCTCGCGGGGCCTCAGTGCGACCAATTCCTTCTCCGGGCGGAATTTCGTCAATCTTCGTTTCTATTTCACCTCTGGGCATATCTTTTAGACATCCTCTAATTATCTTTATTGATTCAAAGCATTCTAATAACCTCACCTTTGCTTTGGCCAGGACATCCCCTTCCTCAAAGACGATAACATCCCAATCTATCTTATCATAAGCGGCGTGGGGGTCATCTTTTCGGACATCAATGGCTACGCCGGAGGCGCGGGCGGTTGGTCCTACCACGCCATAATTTATTGCCTCTTCTTTTGGTAAAACCCCGACACCTTCCAATCTCGCTAAGATTACCGGGTCATCAAGAATCGCCTGGGTGAACATATTCACAACCTTTTCCAATTCTTGGAGGGTCTTTTCCATAATCGGGATATGCTCTTCTTTAATATCCCAGCGGACACCGCCCACTTTATTCATTGCGTAATGATTTCTATTTCCGGTAATCATTTCAAATAAATCCAAGATTGGTTCCCGATATTTCCAGGACCACATCCAGACTGTATTATAACCGATAAAATGTCCGGCTAAGCCCAACCAGAGGAGGTGGGAATGGAGTCTTTCCAATTCGTGATTTATTGTTCTAATGTATTTTGCCCGCTCCGGAATTTCAATCTTTGCCGCATCTTCTACGGCCATCACAAAGGCAAAGGGATGAGAATTAGAACATATGCCACAGATCCTTTCCACTAAGTAAGGTATCTGCTCATAAGTCATTTTCGGTGAAAGGAACTCATGCCCCCGGTGATTATAACCGATATTTATCTCAAGACCGACGACCTTTTCACCCTCAACAATCAGTTTGAAGAATTCCGGTTCTTCTTGTAAAGGGTGATAAGGTCCAATTGGGATAATTCTTTTACTCATAATCACGCCTTAAGGGAAAGCGGTCTCTTGGCCAATCCTCAGCGGTTAAGAGGGGAACGAGGTTTTTATGTCCGATAAATTCTACTCCTAAGAGTTCCCAAATCTCCCGTTCAATCCAGGCCGCGGCCTTGGTGATGTCCGATATTGTATCAATCTTCGGCTCTGCCTTATCAACCACTGTCTTCACTGTCCAATAAGTTCCAGTTTTGTCCTCGGAGAAGTGATAAAGGATTTCAATTCCCTCTCGGGTATCAATTCCGGTCATTATTGATAACCGCAACCCCTTTTCCTTGAATAGAAAATCGGCAATCTTCCGAATCTCTTCTTTTGGCATAGAGAGATAGAATCTTTTCGGCGAATGTTCGTAAATCTTCACTTTGGGGAATTTTTCTTTAATTTCTCTTTCTAAGGGTCTTGGGCTCATAGTTTGGCTAAGGCCTTGACCACGCCGGCGATTATCGCCTCAGGTTTTGGGGGACAGCCTGGTATATAGACATCTACCGGGATATGTCTATCATAAGGTCCGACCACATTATAAGAATCACTAAACATATGACAATCACAGGTACAGGTGCCAACGCCAATTACTAAACAGGGCTTCGGTGTCTGTTCATATACCCTTAAAACCCTGGGCAGACTTTTGCGATTTAATACACCGGTAACTAATAGGGCATCGGCATGCCGGGGTGAGCCAACTAATAATATACCAAATCTTTCTACATCAAACCGTGGGGTTAAAGCGGCAAGGATTTCAATATCGCAGTTATTACAGGAGGCGGCCGCCACATGAAAAACCCAGGGCGATTTCTTCAATCCTAAAAGTCTGATGTCTTTCATATCTGATGTCTTTCATAGTTGATTAAACGCTAAAATGACCGCAACGATACCCAAAATCCCTAATATAATCCAGAAAAACTTTAATGCCTGGTCAATTCGGAGCCGGGGGTTGGTATTTTTTAGTAAGATGATTAAGACTAATATTAATAGAAACTTGGGGATTGCCCAAAGACTATTTATCCCACCCCAGAATAGAGTGATTAAAAATATCGGTAATAAAAAGAGCATCATCGCCTTGGTCAACTTGAATATTGCCAGAAGGACACCGGAATATTCTAAGAAAGGTCCGGCCATAATCTCCTGTTCCGCCTCGGGAATATCAAAAGGGATATAGCCCAACTTCGCCTGAATCGTGAAGAGAATAATAATGAAGGCGATAATTCCGGAAAGGGAATAGAGGCAAGGTGAGTGGCTATTTTGGTAGAGGACGATATCGCCGGTTCGGATACTACCGGCTTTTATTACCGAAACTAAAACCGCAAGGAGGAAAGGAAGTTCATAACCAAAATAGAGGGTCATCTCTCTTGACGCCCCAACCGCCGAAAGTGGATTCCGAGAAGCCGAGCCACCTAAGATGACGGCTAAGGGCGGTAAGGCAAAGAGATATAAGATAACGATTAAATCACCAATAAAAAGGCTATGGGGATTAAAATTAATGGAGAATAACATCATACCCACAATCGGCATTGCTACTAACCCTAACACCGGGGCTAAAATAAATAGGGTCTTGGGAGAAGACTCCGGGATTGTCACCTCCTTAATTAAAAGTTTGAGGAAATCGGCATAAGGTTGATAAATCGGCGGACCTTTCCGCCACTGAATCCGGGCGGTTATCTTTCGGTCAATCCAGGTTAAGAAGAGACCGAAAAGCGCCATAAAGAGAAGACCCGGAAAGATTAAGAAATTAAAGAGAAACTTCATTTTACTCTTCGCCAGTAAGGGGAATGGGAAATAAATCTTACCCCAATCTTCTCTTTTGGGATTTCTTTCTCTTCTACATATTTTAACGCCCCGGAGACACAACTGGCAACACAGCGCGGACCTTCTTTCCGGTCTCGGCACAAATCACATTTCTGAGAGATATGACGAAGGAGATTTCCCGAAATCACCCCAAACGGACAGGCTAAAATACAGGAAGAACAGCCAACACATTCAAAACTACTCTGGAAGACAACCCCTTTTTCATCTTTTCTTATTACATTAAAAGGGCAGGCTTTAAGGCAGAGGGCATCTTCACAATGGCGACAAGGTAGCGGGGTTATCGTTTCCTCAACCAGACCCGAGGAGGAAGAGAGAAGACCATAACGAATTCGCCGCTCCTCAAAAAATCGGGCGGCGCAAGCCGTTTCGCAGGAACGACAGCCGATGCAATAATCCAGGTCAACAATTATTACCTTTTCCATATCTTTTGATAAGTCGGTCTGATTATAACCTCTTTTATTTGGTTGTCAATCTCCATCTTCATTAGTCGCTTTACCAGCCGGTTCGCTAACGATACTAACCCAAGACCTTCGGGGAGGTCTTTTTTTATTCTTACCCGCAAGGCAACCCCTTCTTCACCGACCGAGACCCGTTCTCCTTCTTTTAGATTTAGTCGCTGAGCGGAGATGGGGGAGAGACAAATCCTATCTCCTTTATCAAAAAATCCTCCGTATTCAATCGCCTCCTCTTGATTTATGAGGCATATTTCTAAATCTCTCTCCCTCTGCTTTTCGGCCACTTCCCGGAGCCGAGTTCCTTTTAAGACCTCTTTCGTCTCTCTTTCGGAGAGGATTCTTGACGAAATAAATCCAACCTTCTTTGGCGTAATACCTAATTCTTTGGCTAACCGCTCAACAATTTCACCTATCTCTTTTGTTCCAGAGAAAGAAGAAATGCCTTGATTATAATTTTTGCCCCAGAAGGAAGGGAAACTTCCTTCCCTTTCTACAATATGGGGAACAGGAAGCAAAAGCGCACCTTGCTTAAAGGTCAAATGGTGGAAATTGAGGGAACCGGTGCCGATAAGATGAGGGAGGGGGGAGAGGTCAAAATATTCGTTAAAGATACTCACCTCACCGAAAAATAGGAGGCATTTAATCTCGCCCGATTTAATTTGAGCCAGTATTTCCCCGAGCGGCTTATTGCCAAAGCCAGTGGTTCTTTCTACGACCGGGAGGAAAAATTTCTCTCCCGGGCAAGAGCGGAGAAATTGCTGAGAATGAACTATTAGAGAAAGCGGGTTAAGAAATTTTCCAGGGGGAGAATCTAATATTAAAACCCCCCTCTTGGCTTGCGCGAATAAATTGAGCATATTAGAGACACTTTGCGGTGGATTGGTGAAGATGTTAGCCTCACACCCATTTGGGCAAAGAAAGGCCCTATCGGCGAATCCAAACAGCCGGTTGGGATAGTTATCAATCACCAAGAGACGCTTTTCTTTATTTTGATAGCGGGCCGAGAGGATTGGTTGAGCAAAGATGGGAAAACGAGAAAATAGGTCACCAATCACTAAGATACAATCACTGTTTACCAAGTCAGCAAAAGATGCCTCTTTTACCCCTTCGCATCTCAACCCACAGATATTTTCCGGATTAAAATAAAATTGATTTTCTACTCCTAAACTCTGTGCCAATCCTAAGACCTGCTCTTTTTCCTCAAGAGTTAAATAAGAATCAAAACCAACGGCAATTGATGGCGGCGAGTAGTTTGAAAGAATTTTGCGAAGTTCAAAGAATGCCTTCTCCCAGGAAACACCCTTCCCGTCTAAATTTGGTTGATAGCATCTTTTCGGATGGGTGAGGATTAAAGGGATGGCATTGCCCCGGGCACAGAGGCGGCCTCCTTGAAAACTCTTTTCCAAATATTCTATCTGATAAGGAAAACCTTCTTTTCCTTTAATCTCTAAGGCACAGCCATAAGGGCAGAGGGGGCAGATAACGATTCTTTTCTCGGTCATACAAATGGGTCTTCAATATCTTTTATATCTTCCCAGGTTAAGACCGGACCATCCCGGCAGACAAAGTATCTTCCCACCCGGCAGTGGCCGCACATCCCAATTCCACAGGACATATTTTTCTCCATTGAGAGATAGATTGCCGAACCCGGAAAGCCAGCCTCGAGGAGCCGGTAGGTGACAAATTTCATCATAATTGGTGGTCCGCAGACAACGGCAACCGAGTTCTTCACATTGCAGGGGATTTTATCTAAGATGGTTGTGACTACACCAACCCTTCCTTTCCAAAGGGCATCCCCGACATCAACGGTTAATAAGATGTCGCATCTCTTTATCTCGGACCACTCCTTCAACTCTTCTTTATAAACAATATCCTTAGGTGTCCTTGCCCCGTATCTGATATAAATCTTTTTATATTTATTAATATTACTAGTGAGGGCTAAAAAGAGGCTGCGCAGAGGCGCCAAACCAACCCCTCCGCCAACAATCAAGACCTCTTTTCCTTCAAACTTATCCAAGGGATAAGGTTTACCAAAAGGACCCCTTATCCCTAAGAGACTTCCCTCTTTTAAGGAAAAGAGAGTAGTCGTCACCCGACCAACCTTCATAATCGTAAACTCCAAAGGCAAACGATTTGGGGAAGAGGAGGGGGTAAAAGGTGCCTCGCCAATTCCCGGGATAGTTAAGGAGGCAAACTGTCCGGCTAAAAAGGAGAAATTGCCTTCTGGTTCAATCTTAAAGGTCTTGATATTTGGTGTCTCATCCTTGATACTTAATATCCGGGCCGGGCGGGGGGCGAAGGGATTATTCATCTTTTTTACCACCTTTCATATCTCATATCTCCAATAAAATATCCCTGAGATCAATCTTTGCGGCACAGACTTTATAACAGCGGCCACATCCCGAGCAAGCGAAAAAATTAAAGTCATAGTAGGTATTCATAAATTTGCAGTGGAAACGGTTTCGGAACCTTTGGTAAAATAAGGGGCGGGGATTTAAGCCACCACCCACCCGGGCATAACTTGCCATATAACAGGCATCCCAACTTTTTAATCGCTCGTATCGCTCATCAGTTGGAAAGTCAGATAAGAGAAAACAGAAACAGGTTGGGCAGATATAGAGACAGCCGAAACACTCCACACACTTTTTCTTCTTTGTTTCCCAGAACTCCTTCTCCTTCTTTGCCTCAATCCTTTTTGGCAGATTATCCGGTAAGGGTCTGGGGTTAATTTCTTTTAACATATTTTCGGCAACTTCCCGATTTCTTTTGCGCTCCTGGAGATGCCTATCCTGGGCGCTCTCAAAAATCTCCGGTTTTATTAAATCTTTGCCCTTTTCGGTAAAGACCTCTAATAACAGCCCTTCTTCAATAACCGAAATATTCCCATCAACCTCTTTTGCGCCATGAGGTGATACCCCAACCAGATTACAGAAGCAGGTCGTTTCCGGAACCGGACAGTCCGCGGTAATGATGATGGTCTGAGAGAGGCGCTCTTGAAAAAATGGGTCAATGAAATCTTTTAAAGAAAACATATTCTGATAAACCAACAATGGTCTTATATCACAACCCTTTACCCCAATAACTAATGCCGGGGATTTATTTGCCTCCGGCTTTTGAGTTTCTATTTCCTTTTGGAAATAAATGGCAACCCTTTCTTGACTGGGGAAGAGGAAATCTTTCAGGAATGGGTTAAAACTTCTTATCCGCCGAAAGACCTCGGGAGAGGGGAAGTTATTTTTGGATTGCCGAGAAAGGATTGGGGAAGAAACCGCCGCGACATTATTCTCTTGGGGGAGAAAAGTGGCAAACCTTTCCGTAAGGTTAGAGAGCCATTCTGAAATATTTCTCGTTCTTATTAAATAGAGAGACATAAAACTGCTATTATACAAAAATTTCCTATCCTGTCAATAACCTTTTTCGTTCTAACTTAAATTTGGGAAGTCCGACCTCCTATTGCTTTTTGAGTTTTCCGAATCTGATTTTGGTTTTTATTTCGCCCTATCCGGCTCAGATTCAAAACCTTTACTTCTAAGATTAGCATAATTAAAGATTAACACTTTTTGATGTCGGGTTTCGGACAGAGAACGATAAGCAATTAATTTTTCCCGAACGAATAAAGTAGTAGCCTCTGGATTGTCATATTTTGGGGAAATAACAGCTGCGGATAAGGGAAGTTGACGAAGGCAATTTGGGCAAAGTGAAACGAAGTCTTTTATCTGTTGTTAGGCGATGTGGTGGACTTATATTTAAAATAAATTCCTTTCTCATTTTATCTTAGCCTTTGCAATACCGCCTTTTGAATTACAGAAAATCGGTCTTTAACCCCAAAGTCCCTGTAGCTGTAATGTCAACGAGGGATTATGAGCATGTTTTACATACATTTCAACAATCATCTATCTCCGCCATTAACTCAGATATTTCAGTCAAAACATATTCTCGATCACACTCACACTTTTTACGGTATTCGTTTTGATATTGACCGCCAACACGGTCTAAACTTAACTTTTTCCCACATGGGCATTCAATCACCATTATGATTATGTTAGGATTTTTTGATGATTTGTCTGTCATAATTTACCCTCCAATATTTTACTCTCTGCTAGCATCAGTTCATAGGTTTTTGCGTGCCATTGTGATACTTCTTCATAACTTATAAAGTTGGTTTTTTCTTTTATAGGCTTAAAACCTGAAAACTCAATCTTAGATAGAAATTCTCTTTGTCTCTCTTTGTATGAAACAATATACATCTGCACATTGAAATCCTGAAGTTCTAAGAACTTTAACAAGGCATTTTTGAAATCCGTTGAGTGTTCTATTTCAAAAATGTAGGAAGGAAATCTTCTCTCATTGAACCAGAATACATCAATGGATTGAACTCTTTGTATGATATCTTCATAAGTGAACTTGAAAATCTCTTCCAAATTTACTAATTCTTTCAAAGGTTTGTTTAAAAATTTTTTATTTTTGTCTTGCGAAGGGACATATGTTTTGAATCTTTTAATATTACCTATTTCAACAATCAGCCCTTGAAAATAAGAATGCGTAAACTTTCCTTCTTTTTGTATTTCTATATCTTCCTCAATCAATGAAAGTATTTCGTCGGGTAGTTTATCTTTATAAGTTTTCAATGCCCACAAACCAGGCTTTATTTTGAAAAAGAACCGATTATCCTGAACAATTCTACGAATAGTTGCAAAAGGAGTCTTAGTTTTCCAAACGACACCAGGCACTTTCAGTGTATTTTCGTATAAGTAACTTAAAGTAGCAAATCCTCCATTTTCTTCTATAACTTTTATTACAGCTTCATATTGTTTCATAAATTTGCTCCTTTTTAAAGTCTATGGCTATTATACAATCAAAAAATGATAAATCACCTTCTTTGGAATTGGTATAATGAATAATGTTTGCATAAGGAGGATGGGCACAAATTAAATCTATTGAATTATCTTGCAGGAAGGATAAATCTCTGGCATCACCAACTTTAAGTTCCGGTTCATAAACTTCTAAATGACTTCCTTTATTAACAAAAATTAACTGCTGTGAATCTATGCTAAAATCTATATTTTTTTTCGCCAGTTCAATGGCTTTATCATTAATATCAAGGGCAATACACTTTCTCCCCAAAAGTTTACATTCTACAGCGGTTGTTCCTGCTCCACAGAAGTAGTCTAAAACTAATTCACCGGGTTTTGAATATTTGAGAATTACATTTCTAGGGATATAAGGGGACCAATTGCCTCTATACTCTCCACTATGTGTTGCCCAATTGCCCCTTTGTCTAAAACTCCAGACCGTAGTTTGTTCTTCCTTAAAATCTTTTGGCTGGAGCCTTTTTATTTTTTAGAAACTCTTAAGGCACTAATATTAAGCCCACGAGACCGAGTAATAAGCCGTTCAATATATCTAAAAGTAACTCCATACTTTTGCCCAATTTCTTTATCGGGAGTTCCTCTTACCTTTTCTTGTAAGATTGCTTCTTGGAGCTCTCTTTCCGTTTTGAAATTTACCTTTTGATTAGACATTGTATATCACCTTCGTTAAGCCCGTCGTTTCGCCTAACTCGTTTATATCAGCACTCGGAGTGCGGATATACTTCCATTTTGGGATGATATAGGCACCTGGTGCGGATATTTTATCTTCAACAGGGTCTCTTAACCTGATAAATAATGTCACTCGCCACCCCTATTTTTAATGGGTGTTCGGAAATCCCGAAACACCGTATTTTTCATCATCTCCGAGTCCGATTCATAGCGATAATCTTTAATTTTCTCATTTTCCTTATTTTCTCCTTTTTAATCATTTCTAATTATAAGCAAATTCATTCTTCTTGTCAATCTCGTTTAGACTTAAAAAGCGGGCATCTTTCCCCCCATACTTTGCTTAGACCCACCGCCTTTTGATGCCTTCGCCATAGTTCACCAATTAATTTGCTCTCCCTAAGCCAATTTATCGCCCAGATTTAGCCAAACTCAATTGAGAAAATATTACTGTCAGTAATATTTTTAGAACTCGGATTTTTCATCTAAGTATTTGATTTGAC
>Ga0129301_1000107_pt1 | contig 40756 bp, 34 predicted proteins | sample ConPoolayeHmetaG_FD_94489 | JGI IMG/M metagenome (GOLD analysis project Ga0129301, IMG submission 94489) | Hot spring microbial mat communities from California, USA to study Microbial Dark Matter (Phase II) - Cone Pool mat layer H metaG ...
ATTTCTTAATTCAATCCAGTTATAGACCGGTCGCTGAAGATAAAAGGTATCAATATCATCATAGGCGCAATAGAAAATAGGGGTGCCATCAGGAATTGGGTCAGAGATTGTCAATAGACCAACCGGAATTTGGAGACCTAATTTTTGGCTATATCCACCGTCCGCAACAAGAAATAGGGTGCAGGAAATTGACGTCTCCGGACGCAGGCGAGGGTGGGCATAAACCGTAAATTGGTCATGGATATTCACACCAATTGAGTCCTTAGGAATACGACCGTAATTCGCTGATTGGTCCCAAACAAAGAAGAGGGTATCATAGGACCTTAGGGTTGCTTGGCAATTATAGCCATGTCCTAAACCAATATTTTTTATCCTGAAATAGAGGGCGACCGCTTCACCTGGGTCAATCCGACCATTGGGACGAGAGGTCTGGGAATCATTGACAATGTAGCCCTGATAGGAGAAGACCGGTGTGCCAACCGTAATATTGAAGGTTGAGACCCAGGTTGATTCTAAGTTGTCCTTACAGAAAAGGGTGCAGAGAATTGAATAGCCATTGGTTAGTCCATTGTTAATTCGGAGGTTATAACCATTGGCACCGGTGAAAGATGAATCCTGAGGTTGAATCGTTCCGAAGTTTTTAATCGTATCGCTTGCCTGGGCTTGTGGGTCTCGGGTGACGAAACGTCCCAAGACATTTTGCGCGGCCAGATTACCGAAATTCTTTACCCAGGTTGGCAGTTCTAATTCTTCACCAGGGTTGGGGATGCTGTCACCATTTCCTCTCGGTGGTGCATCATCAATCAGGTGCCTAAGATAGGCAACGAATCTTCCGGTGGAGACAACCCGAATTGATTCTTCAAAGGGGTAGAAATTTTTTGCCGAGACCGTGATTGACATTACGCCAACTTGCGTCGGTGAGACATATAAGGTAACCTGTCCGGAACTATTGGTCCGGCCTTTGCGATAGACATTGGGTGGCATCCAGAGACAGACCAGGGCTGATTCAATCGGTGCACCTTGGGCGGTCTTCACAATCACCGGCACCGAAATATTACTCCCGATGTTTATCACCGACGGAAACTGAGCGGTCAAATGGTGTAGGTCATCAGTATAAAGCGGGAGGACTGGGTCACCAAAGAGGTTTCTTTCATAAGCCTCCCAGCGGAACCGAGAGGAATCGGTCATTGGCCATAAGGGGCGGAGTTGGTCCTTGGCATGACCCAAGGCCTGTCCAACATAGACATACCCGGAACATAAGGGATGTCGCCCAACCGGCATCCGAGGTAGAAACTTATAAAAGAAGTGATAGTTATAATATTCCGCCACCCTCACCCAGCCGGAGCGGGCATTCATCATCACCGCGGCAAAGCCATTCGGGGCAAAGGTAGCGATCGTCTCGGCCAAGCAGTTATTATATAAGTCAAAACTACCCGGGTCACAGCAGACAGCAATCAGGACATTTAACTTATTGGTGTTTGTTAGGTTGCAAGCCATCTGGCCATTAAAACTGCCGTTTAACTCCATTGTCCTTGGTGAGCCGTGAGCGATGACCGAGGTAGCACTATAACCGCTGTTAATTGAATCAGAGAATCTCTGGGGTGTTGGTTGAACACTACCGCCCGACATATACATCTTACAAGAGCGCCAGTCAGCCGGAGCGGCATTGGCGATGGAGTCATTAAAGTTCATAGAGAAGGTAACACCGACCGGTAGTAAAACCTTTTTAATATAGGTGCTATCCGGGGTCTTTTCATAGCGAAAGATTTTAGAGAGGTGATTAGAAATCTCCTGAAAACTTTCGGTCGTTATCATTCCGACATAGACATCATGGTAGCCATCAATGGAATCGGCGGGTTCGCCAAAGATATTATTGTTGTTAAAATCCCAGGTGCCATCCAAATCAGCAAAGTAGATATCGCCGGGTAAATCAACATTGCTTGTATAACGGGCACGCAAGAGCCGGTGCTGTTGCGCTGGTGCATCCTGTCGGACGATGAAAAAGAAGGTTGTCTGCCAGACGGTATCGGCATCCTTGATAAAATTCCTCATCTTTTCCGGTAAATCCCGACCGGGGTAATTGGCCTGAATATCTTCAATTGTCATTATCGTTGCCGGATAACCCAATTTGTGTCGCCAGTAACAGAGTGGCTCACAACTATCCCGATAGACCTGAGGAGTAATGATGACATATTCGTAATAACCGGGCGGTAAATTAAGAGAAAGTGGCAGGGAAGTGCGGATTGGCGGGGCAAATCGCTTCACATCCTCAAAATTAAGGACGATATCCATTACATCCCGGGAGAGGATTTTTAACTTTTCTGGTGATAGCCGCTTCGGAGTTATTTTACCCTCTTCGTATTCCACCCTTACTTTGACCTTTTCCGCTAAATATAACTCACCCTTTGCGGGAAGATAGCGGACCGGGAAGATTAAGAAACGGACGAGCCGAAATCCCCCTTTATTACCAAGACCAACGCAATCAAGGATTTTTTCCGGATAGATTGTTTCCCGGTTATAGTATTTTGAAAGCGGTTCAACAAAAGGTGGCGGCACTTCAAAAGCGGAGAAGGTCCTTCCCGGCTGAACCGGATAGAGTAGATACTCACCGGGAATCTTACTCTCCTCTACGGAGACAATCTCTACTGATTTTAATTCCGCATCGGCCGGAATAACGATATGAACCGGACAGACTGGTAAAGAAGGGGAACCGGGTTCGGCATCAATCTCCGGGGCATTTCCATAATTTACTTGAATATAACCGTCCTTTGATTCGGTGGAAAGTAGAGTGCGGGGAAAGTGAATATCCTTTTCCAAGACACCAGCCAAGACGAAGTTGGCCAGTATAAAAAACGCTATAAAATATCTCATAAATACCTCCTTATACCATCCTCAATAGAACCCAGCACTTAATTTTGGTATATTGCTGGGGTAAAGGGGTGAGCCTTTTATAATCATCTATTCTTCTTCCTCCTCACCTTCCGTAATAGAGATTGTTATCTCAATCTCCCGTAGCACTTTATCCTTTCCCCGCACTTGGAAGGTGTAGGTAATCTCATTCTCATCTTTCTCACTTGTCTTTTCAATAATCTCACCGGGGGCAATAATTCCGATTATCTCCTTTAAGTGTGTAAAGATTGGGTCTGACAATTCCTGGATTGAAATTATCTTGCCCTTTGTCCCATCAACCAAGACGAGAAGTTTTTTATATTCATAAGAGACATTCGCCTCGTAGAGGTTTTTCCCCTTATTAAACCCGATACTTTCTATTTTCGCTCCCTTAAGCGAATCGGTAATTATCAGTGATGCCTTATCCTTTGATATCTTTTGCCCAAGGGCAGTAGAAAAAAAGAGAACTAATAATAAAAGGAGAAGTGTCCCTTTCTTCATAAATCCCTCCTTTTAGCCATTTAAGAATAAATTATAGCAAAGAAAAGGAAAAAGTCAACTATGCTATTTTGAGACCGCTGAAAAAGGTCTGACGACAGCGATGAAACAAATCATCGGCGTAATCAAGATTTCTGGGTTTTTCAGAAATCTCCTATTTTATCAAATTGACAAGGAGTGAAAAGAGATATATAATCTCTGATGATCAGAAAGGCAATTGGCGCAATCTCCGGCGGATTGGATAGTATCCTGGCAACGAAACTAATTTTAGACCAGGGGATTTCCGTCATCGGGGTAAACTTCGTCTCTCCATTCTGCACCTGTTCCAAAAAAGGTTGCCGGGAGAGGGCAACAAAGGTGGCACAGGAATTAGGCTTTCCATTAAGGGTTATCCCAATCCGTGAGGAGTATATTCAGATGCTCAAAAATCCAAGATATGGCTACGGTAAAAACTTAAACCCCTGTATTGACTGTCGGATACTCTTCTTGTCTAAGGCAAGGGCAATAATGGAGGAAGAGCAGGCCTATTTTATTTTCACGGGCGAGGTCCTTGGTGAGCGGCCCTTCTCGCAAAATCTAATGGCGATGCGAATAATTGAAAGGGAATCCGGTCTTGATGGACTATTATTGCGACCCCTCTCCGCGAAATTATTACCGCCAACCAAACCAGAGATAGAGGGGATTGTTGACCGAGAGAGGTTATTGGCAATCAAGGGGAGGTCAAGAAGACCGCAGATAGCACTTGCCGAAAGACTCGGGATTAAAGAATATCCCACACCAGCCGGCGGTTGCCTCTTAACCAATAAGGAGTTTTCCGCTAAGGTAAAAGATGCCCTCGCCTTTGGTGAGGATAGCCCAGAGGAGATTGAGCAATTAAAAATCGGTCGGCACTTCCGCTTAAAGAGTTCGGCCAAGGTGATTGTCGGGAGAAATGAAGAAGAGAATAAAATCTTGCTTTTGTTAGTAAAAGATGGGATTGTCTTAAAGCCCAGAGATGTTGTCGGTCCAATTACCATCTTAAAGAAAGGTAAGGATTTTACCGATATTGAAATCGCGGCTAGTCTCTGCGCCCGATATTCGGATGGACGGAATCAAGACAAGGTGGCGGTCATTTACGATGATAAGGTAATAACCGTTAAGCCGCTGTCCGAAGAGGTAATAAGGACAATTCGGATTGGCTAACTTTTTAGAATGGGAATTTGGAAAAACCAGGTTCAAGGTTGACAAATAAAAGAAAATATCTTATATTTAATTTTATAGGAAGATGAATCAGAGCGCACTTCACAAAATCAGTTATGGGATGTATCTCGTCAGTGCGAAAAAAGACGAGCGGTTTAATGGGCAGATTGCCAATACCGTATTCCAATTGACCGCTCAACCACCGGTAATTGCCGTGAGTATAAATAAAGAGAATTTAACCCACGAATTTATTCAAGCGGCTCAGGGTTTTGCCGTGTCGGTCCTCACCGCAGATACACCAATGCCTTTCATCGGGCGATTTGGTTTCAAATCAGGGAGAGATATTGATAAGTTTGCCGGGGTAAATTATAAGTTAGGAAAAAGTGGTTTACCCATCGTTCTGGAAAATTCCTGCGCCTATCTGGAGGTAGAAGTGATGAAAGAGATTGATGTCGGCACCCATACCCTTTTTATCGGTAAGTTGGTTGACGCCGAAATCATCAATGACAATGAACCTTTGACTTATGCCGATTATCATCAAGTAAAGCGCGGCAAATCACCCAAGACAGCACCGACCTATATTAAAAATGGTTAGGGAACTGAAACCAAATATCTATTCCGTAGGAGCGATTGATTGGGATAGAAGGTTATTTGATGAGTTAATTCCCCTACCAGATGGGACGAGTTATAACGCCTATCTAATAAAGGATAAGAAGACCGCCCTTTTAGATACGGTTGACCCAACCAAAGAAAAAGAACTTATTGCTAATTTACAAAATCTTGGCGTGAAGAAGATTGATTATCTCATCTCCCATCATGCAGAGCAGGACCACTCCGGGGCAATCCCGAAGGTCTTAGAACTCTATCCGGAGGCAAAGGTCGTGACCAATGAGCGATGTAAGGAGATGTTGATTGATTTACTTCTAATTCCGGAGGATAAATTTAGGACGATACAGGATGGCGAAAGAATGTCTTTGGGTGATAGAACATTAGAATTTATCTTTGCGCCCTGGGTCCATTGGCCGGAGACATTTTTGACTTACTTACGAGAAGATAAGATTTTATTTCCCTGCGATTTTTTTGGCTCTCATCTGGCGACCAGTGATTTATATGCCTTTGATGAGGCAAGGGTCTATGAGTCGGCAAAGAGGTATTATGCCGAGATTATGATGCCCTTCCGGACAAATATTAAGGGTCATCTAAAAAGGCTGGAAAATTATGAGATGGCGATGATTGCCCCAAGCCACGGTCCGATATATCATAAACCAGAATTTATTATCAATTCCTATAAGGAATGGGTCTCGGATGAAGTGAAGAATGAGGTTATCATAGTTTATGTCTCAATGCACAATAGCACGAAAAAGATGGTTGATTTCCTGGTAGATTCCTTAATTGTTAGGGGATTGACGGTAAAGCCCTTCAATCTAACCCGGACCGATATTGGTGAATTGGCAATTGCCTTGGTTGATTGTGCAACGATGGTCATTGGTTCACCGACGGTGCTGGGTGGTCCGCATCCGGCTGTGGTTTATGCTGTTTATTTGACCAATGCCCTAAGACCAAAATTAAAATTCGCTTCAATTATCGGTTCCTATGGTTGGGGCGGTAAGATGACTGACTATATTAAAGGGCAGTTGACCAATCTAAAAATAGAAGTCATTGAGCCAGTCGTTATCAAGGGCTATCCTCGAAAAGCCGATTTTAATGCCCTTGATAGATTAGCCGATGATATTTTGAGGAAACATAAGGAGCATAAAATATACAAAAAGGAGGGATAAAATGATGTCAAAAAAACTACAGGATATGCTAAATACCGCAATCGCCCGAGAACTGCAAGTGGCCATTCAATATATGTGGCAACATGTTCTCTGGAAGGGACCCGCTGGCTTTGCGGTGAAAGATGAGTTAAAGAAGATTGCCATAACTGAGATGAAGCATGCGGAGGCGATTGCCGAAAGGTTAGTCTATCTCGGAGGCGAGCCGACGACAAAGCCCGAACCAATCTTTGTCGGTAAAACCTTAAAGGAGATGTTAACGCAGGATGTCAAGGATGAAGAAGGGGCGATAAAACTCTATAAGGAGATCTTAGAGTTGGCCGAAGAAGAGAAGGATTACACGACCTGCGACATTTTCAAGAAGATTTTAGCCGATGAAGAAGAACACCACGATACCTTCACCGGTATCTTAGAAGGGGTCTAACTGAAGAGTATGCGTTTCTGGCGTTGCACGGTTTGTGGTTATATCCATAAAGGACCGGAGCCACCAGAGAAATGTCCAAACTGCGGAGCACCGAAGGAAAAGTTCGTTGAGGTTGAACCCAATTTTGAAGAGTTCCATCTCTTCTACGGCCAGAAGGTCTCTTATGGAGTTGAGGTTGATGTTAACCCATTCTTTGGCGACCTCTCAGCGATTGCCCCTTATATCTATAACCTACCAGTCAGCAAAAAGGTTAAACTCCATAAACATCCAACAACCGATGAGCTCTTCTTTATCATCCGGGGGAGGGTGAGATTCCAAGTAGCCAATAAGATGATGATTGCCCAAGAGGGTGATTTGATAAAAGGTCCAATGAATATTCCCCACTCCTTTGAGAATGTTGGGGATGAACCGGTTGTCTTCCTTTCGGTGAAGGCGCCAAAACCGGTTGATTTGGTCTGGATGGAATGAGATAAAGGGGGACAGAAAGAGGGTTTATTAACCAGAAAGAACATTTCTTCTTTTTTGATTCCCACTCTCATTTAACTGACCAAAGGTTAAAGAGAGAGATTTCCGCCGTTTTAGCCCGGGCCGAAAAAGCCGGGGTGAGATATATCCTCTCCTGCGGAACAGATAGTGCGGATAATGAAGAGACAATCCAACTGGCCAAGAAGTTTCCCTCTATCCGGCCGGCAATTGGTTTTCATCCCCATTCCGCGGACCAATTTAGTGAAGGTGATTTAATTAAAATTGAAGAGATATTAAAAAAAGAGAAGGTCTATGCCATTGGTGAAATTGGGCTTGACTTTTATCGTTTTTACTCCCGACGGGAAAATCAGTTGGAGGTATTTAGGACACTTGTTGCCCTTGCCCAAAGGTATAACTTGCCGATGTCAATTCACTCCCGGGAGGCACACCAAAAGACAATAGATATATTAAAAGAAGTCGGTTATTTTAATGGGGTCTTCCATTGCTTCTCTGGTGATTGGGGAATAGCGAAGACGATTTTGAACTTAGGCTTCTATCTTGGTTTTTCTGGTTCTCTCACCTACAATAGCGATAAACTGGCCGATGTGATAAAGAGGATGCCCCAAGATAGAATCTTAATTGAGACCGATGCCCCTTATCTGGCGCCAGTGCCTTTACGGGGAAAGACGAACGAACCGGCTTACCTCGTCTATATTGTCCAAAGGATTGCAGAAATAAGAGGTGAGAGTAAAGATAAGGTCGCTGAGATAACAACGGAAAATGGCAAGCGGCTCTTTTTATTATAAGAGATACTGGGGGCAATCATTTCTGAAGTCAAAGCAGATTGCCGAGAGATTGGTCTCCGCCCTTAATCTGAAAGAAGGGGATGTCGTCTTAGAAATTGGACCGGGTGAAGGGATTCTTACCGAATTTTTAATTAAGTATCCGGTTAAGGTGATTGCGGTTGAGATTGACCGGAGCCTGGTTAATTTTCTAAAAGAGCGCTTTAAGGGGGTGAAGAACTTAGAGATTGTGCCGGGGGATATCCTAAAATATGAGCCGGCGGATATTTTGAAGATAATTGGGAATATCCCTTATTCAATATCCTCAGCCCTCCTCTTCTATCTCTTTGAACGCTGGAAAAAATGGACCGAGGCGGTCCTTACCTTACAGAAGGAGTTTGCCGATAGACTATTGGCCTTGCCCTCAACCAAAGATTATGGGGCATTAACCTTGATTTCTGAGATTTATGCGGAGAAGGAGAGGCTCTTTTCAATTCCCCCTTCTTTTTTTCGACCTCAACCGAAAGTTATGTCCTGCGCTATTATCTTGCGCCGCCGTAAGAAGATTCTATTGACCGAACCTGATTTTATTGAATATCTGAAATCGGCATTTACCCATCGGCGAAAGACACTCCTCAATAACCTTGCTGACTATTTTGATATTACTAAGGAGAGATTAAAGACCATCTTAGAAAAGAAGGGGTTTTCACCAAATTTAAGAGCCGAGGAGTTGAGTTTAATGGAGTTTAAGGAGATTTACGATGCGATTAAAAGAGTATGAGAGATATATAAAGAAGGGAAAGGAGTTTGGGGCAAAGGATTGCAAAATTATCTTAACAAAAACGGTTGCAACCGCGGAATGGGTGCGGTTAAAATGTCAGTTCGGCTGTGATGAATACGGGAGGAGATTGACCTGTCCGCCTCACTCACCAACCCCAGAATATACCCGACGGATGCTTGCCCAATACGAATACGCTATTTTAATTCACGGCGATGAGTGGACCGATATCAGGAAGGTTTGCGTCCAGTTAGAGAAAGAGATTTTTCTTGATGGCTATTATAAGGCATTCGGGATGGGTGCCGGTCCTTGTTATCTCTGTCCGAGATGTGGAAGATTCTGCCGTTATCCGGATGAGGCAAGACCTTCAATGGAGGCCTGCGGGATTGATGTCTACGAGACCGCCCGGGCTAATAAATTTCCGATTGAAGTCCTGCGAAAAAAGACCTGCCCAGGAAATTACTATGGACTGGTTTTGATTGAATAATTATATTTGGGGGATTACCTTTTGTCAAAAGCCCGAACAAAAGTTCTAAAACTATAGTTATAGTTTGCAAGGACCGATTTTTACCTCTAAGTTTTTGATTTGACATAACTTAGGGGATTTTTTAAGGAAGATAGGGGATAACCCCCTGGGTCGTCTTCTTGGTCTAATTTATTATCTAATCCTTTACCTAATCCTTTGCCTAATTGAAGGCCTAATCCTCGGTCTAATTCTCTAACTAATTCTCTTTCTAACTGAGAGGCTAATTAAGTGTCTAATCCTCAGCCTAATTCTCTAACTAATTGGGTTAGTAATTCTCGGGCTAATCCTCGGTCTAATTCTCTGTCTAATTGTGAGCCTAATTTTCCGCCTCATTGACAAATTGAATAAGGATTGTAAAATAAGGCGATGCTCAAACAGGATTTAGGAACGGAGTATTCTCCTATGGACAGTCTCTATCTTTTAACAATCAACTTCTCGGTCTCTTTGCCAATTCTGATATAATAGACCCCTTCCTTAATTCCTTTCAGCGATATTCTAAACTCACTAACTCCTGAACCCTTAAACTCCTCAACCCTGATTAACTTTCCCGCAACATCATAGATTTTTATCTCCTTCACGGATGAGGGACTTTGGATACGGACAACGGAACTTGCCGGATTTGGATAAACGATGAAGTTGTTGCGAGCCGAAAGCGAAACAATCTCACCTTCTTCAATTCCAGTCACATCCCGAATCACTGAGATACTTGAGCCATAAAAATTTGCCACATAGGTTCGGTTCTGGATTGGATTCCAGCAAAAAGCCAAAGGATAGTCTCCGACCGGAATTGTTGCAATCACCCGGTTATTTTCCCCGTCAATAACCGAAACATTATCGCTATGATAATTAGCGCAGTAGACCTTATTATTGATTGAGTTGTAGGTTAGCGCTGAAGTCCAAGGACCTACCGGGATTCTCGCAACCTTCTCGTTTGTTTCTCCATCAATCACAATCACACAATTACCTGCTCCACCGCCGCCATAGATTTTATTATTTATCGGGTTGTAGGTAAAGGCGCGGGGATAAGTTATTCCACAAAGGGAATCCGGGAGTTAGATTGTCGTCTCAAGGTATTGCCCGAATAGGGGTAAAATTGAGACGCTTACCAAAAATATCCCTAAAATCTTCATAAATCCTCCTCTTTTCTCCTGCTTCTGGCACATCCCTTTCATTATACCGATAAATCCGCCAGATGTCAACGAGACAGGTATTGACGAAAAGGGAATTTTCTTGTATTCTCTTCTTTGGAGGAAATATGGAATTTAAGAATTTAATCTTAGAGATTGAAGAAGGAATCGGGATTTTGAAAGTCAATCGCCCCCAGGTCTTAAACGCCCTGAACACAGAAACCTTAAAGGAAATGGAACAAGCGCTGGAATATATTGCGGAAACACCGGATGTCCTGGTTTTAATCATCACCGGTGTTGGTAAGGCATTTATTGCCGGTGCGGACATATCCGAGATGGCGAATTTTACCCCCTTTGAGGCAAAGGCATTTGCCGAAAGGGGGCATCGGGTTTTAGGAAAGATTGAGAAAATGCCCAAGGTGGTGATTGCGGCAATCAATGGTTTTGCTCTGGGTGGCGGCTGTGAAATTGCCCTTGCCTGTGATATAAGAATTATTGCCGAAGGAGCAAAGATCGGTCAGCCCGAGGTGAATTTAGGCATTATCCCCGGCTTCGGTGGTTGTTTGAGATTACCAAGGGTCTGTGGTAAAGGAATGGCCAGTGAGTTAATCTTTACCGGTGATATGATTGACGCTAATGAAGCCTGGCGCATCGGTCTGGTTAATAAAGTCGTCCCGCCGGATAAACTCATTCCGTTTTGTCAAGAGTTGGCAAAAAAGATTGCCGGAAAAGGAAAGGAGACAATCGCCCAGGCAAAATTAGCCCTCGGTTTAGGTCAGGAGACGGATTTAGAGACCGCCAAGGCGATTGAGATTCAATCCTTCTCTCTCCTTTTTTCCATTCCTGAACCAAAGGAGAAGATGAAGGCATTTTTGGCGAGGTCAAAAAATAATCGTTAATAAGGAGGAAGATATGGTTGGTTTAGTTAAAGAATGTGTGATTGTTAGTGCCAAAAGGACTCCGGTTGGTCGATTCCTCGGTTCGCTATCTTCGCTCTCCGCCCCGGAATTAGGCGCGGTAGCGATTAGAACAGCAGTAGAAGAGGCGAAATTAAAACCGGAGGAGATAGAAGGGGTAATAATGGGTCAGGTCTGCCCGGCCGGATTAGGGCAGGCACCAGCCCGACAGGCACAGATTAAGGCCGGTATCCCAGCAAATATTCCCGCGCTCACCGTTAATAAGGTTTGCGGCTCGGGTCTGATGGCGGTGGTCTTAGCCTGTCAGGCAATTAAGGCCGGGGACGCCAAGATTATGGTCGCCGGTGGACAGGAGTCAATGTCCAATGTTCCCTATTATCTTCATAAACTCCGCTTTGGGGCTAAGATGGGTGATGTGAAATTAGTGGACGGGATGATTTACGACGGAATCTGGTGCGCCTTTGAAGATGTCCATATGGGGGTCTTGGGAGAATTCACCGCCAAGAACTCCGGAATTACCCGGGAAGAACAGGACCGATTTGCCTTAAACAGTCATATGAAGGCCGTTAAAGCGATAAAAGAAGGAAAGTTCAAGAACGAAATCGCTGTCGTAAAAATTCCCCAGAAGAAAGGAGAGCCGATAGTGGTTGATACCGATGAAGGACCGAGGGCGGATACGAGTTATGAGAAGTTAAGCACCCTGGCTCCGGCGTTCCAGAAGGATGGCACAATTACCGCGGGTAATGCCTCTTCAATCAATGATGGCGCGGCGGCCCTGGTAATAATGGAAAAGGGTGAGGCAAAGAAGCGCGGGATAAAGCCATTAGCCGAGATTACCGCCTATGCCATTGGTAGTTTAGAACCGAAGATGCTCTTTTATGCCCCAGTTGTCGCAACGAAAAAGATTCTCTCCTTGCTTAATTGTTCTATTGATTACTTTGACCTGATTGAAATAAATGAGGCATTCTCGGCTCAGGTTCTGGCTGATGGTAAAGAATTGGGCTGGGACTGGGATAAGGTGAATGTTCACGGTGGAGCGGTCGCCTTAGGTCATCCAATCGGTGCCTCGGGTGCCCGAATTCTTACAACTCTCATCTATGCCTTAAAGGATAAAAACCTAAGGCAGGGTTTAGCGGTTATCTGCCTCGGCGGTGGCGAAAGTGTCGCGATGAGTATTACGGTTGACACCTGACGCTAAACGCCTAAAGCGTGATAATAACTGATAGTCCAGAAGCGACGATTGCCTTCGGAAGAGAACTTGGTAAAGAACTCAAAGGCAATGAGGTTATTGCCCTCTACGGTGAACTCGGCGCTGGAAAGACGACCCTCATCAAAGGGATTGTCCAAGGGTTGGGAATTGAAAAGGAGGTAAAGAGCCCAAGTTTTGTTATAATCACTGAATATCAATCAGGGGAAAAGATTGTTTATCACATTGATTTATATCGTATCGTCAGCCAAAAAGAGGTAGAGGGTATTGGACTGGCTGATTATCTTATAGCCCCGGGAGTAAAATTGATTGAATGGGCGGAAAAGATTGAAGAGTTTTTGCCGCCGGAGACGAAACGGATAACGATAAAAGTCATCTCCAAAGAACGACGTGAGATACAAATCGCTTAGCGGAAAAGATGGCAAGTTGTGAACTCTGTCGGAAACGAAAGGGGAAGCGATTGTGCCCGGCACTTGATAGTCTAATATGCACCATCTGTTGCGGGGAGAAGCGAAAGAAGACGGTTAAATGTCCACCTAACTGCCAATATCTAAAAAAGAGTAAGGAGTATCTTCAAAAAAGGAAACTTTTAGCCGAGGAAGAATATGTTAGAGAAAGATTTCCAACTTATTTCCAAAAATTAGAAGGAAAGATAATAGAGATGAGAAAGACCCGCCTCTTCAACTTAACCGATTATGAGGTAAAAGAGGCATTGGAGCAGTCGCTGGCTAATCTCAAAATTAAAAAGAAGAAGATAATCTATGAATATAAATCCCCTAATCCTAATGTCCAGTTGGTCGCTGAGGCTATTTCCGAAATCATCACCTCTTATATGGGGAAAAACAACGCTTTTTATTTAGATTTAGATAATGCAATCTTTCTTATTCGGAAGGAGATAGAATTCTGCCAAAGGTTGATTGAAGAGCGGCGGGGCGATACCCATTACTTGGATATAATAAATACCCTGGGTAGTAGCCATCTTGACGAACGGAAAGAAAAATGATATAATAATCTAAAATGAGAAAAATGCCCATTCCGCTCATCGTTTGGCGGAGAGGGTCTTAGATTAAAAAGATTTTGCAAGGAGTAAATTCTAAGGAGGGAATATGAATAAAAGTAAGACCTTGGCAATCGTTTTGCCCGGGGCGGTTATCCTTGCCTTTTTCTTAGGATTTTTTCTTTCGGCTAACTTAAATTATGCCCAGAAGGGAGCCCCGAGACAAGAAACCTCCAATCCACTAACTAAGGAATTTAATCCAACGGTTCCTCTAACCGAAGAAGGCGAGAGCCCTTTTGTCAAAATTGGGGAGGCGGTGATACCGGCGGTGGTGAATATCTCGGCAAAACGAGAGATATCCATCCGTCGCCCTGAATTTGAATTCTACTGGCCATTTGAAGACTTCTTTCGCGATTTCTTCAAGGACTTCCCACGTCTTCCCCAAAGGCAGACGATTCGCTCCTTAGGCTCAGGTGTGATAATTTCCGAAGATGGCTATGTGGTAACTAACAATCATGTAATTGCCGGTTATAGTGATGTAATTATTAAGTTGGCCGATGGCACAGAATACAAGGAGAAAGAGGTAAAGATAGTCGGCCGAGATGAGAAGACCGACATCGCAATTTTGAAGATTGAGGCGAAAAGAAAGTTTCCTTATTGTCTGCTCGGTAATTCCGATGCGATTAAAGTTGGTGATTGGGTAATGGCGGTTGGCAACCCCTTTGGTTTGGAAGGAACGGTAACGGTGGGGGTTGTCTCAGCCAAAGGCCGGCACGGTATCTCACTTCCCAATGGTCCGAGTTATCAAGATTTCATCCAGACCGATGCAGCAATTAATCCTGGGAATTCCGGTGGTCCACTGGTCAATCTGAGAGGAGAGGTTATCGGTATAAATACCGCAATCAAAACAACCACTGGAGGAAATATCGGTATTGGGTTTGCCATTCCTTCTAATATGGTAAAAAAGATAAAAGACCAATTGGTAACTAAGGGCAAGGTAATTCGGGGATACCTGGGGATTAGACCGGAACCAATTACCGATGAGTTAGCGGAGGCGATGGGTTTGAAAACGAAGCAGGGGGTGTTAGTGGCCGAGGTCTTAGAGAACACACCGGCGGAAAAGGCCGGGCTGAAAGAAGGAGATGTGATAATTGAATTTGCTGGTCAGAAGTTTCAAGATGTGGATGAGTTCCGAAGATTGGTCGCCGACCGAAAACCCGGGGAGCAAGTTGAAATAAAATACATAAGAAAAAAAGAGATAAGAACTACTCAAGCCGTCCTCGCTGAATTTCCGGAGACGACCGCCGAAAGACCGGCCAGAGAAAAGGAGATGGGTATTAAGGTGAGAAATTTAACCCCGGATGAGAAACGACGGCTAAAGATAAAAAACGGTGTCCTAATTGAAGAGGTGCAAGAAGGGAGTCCAGCAGAAGAAGGTGGTCTGAGAGAGGGCGATGTTATCGTGGAGATTGGTGAGAAAGAAATTAAGGATGTTAATGATTTTACCAATGCAATAAAAGAAGAGATAAGAAAGGATAAAAAACGGATTCTCTTTAAGATAAAAAGAGAAGGGAGGACATACTTCATACCGGTCAAGCGACCTTAACGCGGGAGGTTTTTCTACACCGCGCCCGAACGAGGTCTAAACTTAATGAAACCTTTCCCAGAGAAGAATCTTCTTCTTTACCTTAAAGAGATAAGTAAATATCAAAACCTTACCCCGGAAGAGGAGAAAGAACTTTTGACTCGGGTAAAAGAAGGCGACACAGCGGCGCGGGAAAAGATTATTCTCGCTTACCAGAAACTGATTTTGAGTATCAGCAAAAATTATCTCCGAAGTGGTATTCCCCTTTTGGATTTGATCAATGAAGGGAATATTGCCCTGATGGAGGCAATCAGGGATTTTAACCCTCAGAAGCAAATGCGCTTTCCGGTCTTTGCCCGTCTTCGGATAAATTACCGCTTGATTAATGTCTTAGAAGAGAAGAAGATTATAAAAATACCGCCGATGAAGAAGATACTGATGAAAAAACTATTCTATCTCCTTCCGAAACTTGCCTATACCTTTAACCGAGAGCCAACGGTTGAAGAACTGGCCACCAGTTTAAATATTTCCCCGATGGAGGTGGAGGAACTTTTCCTTCTTTCCTCTGCTCCGGTTTTTTCTCTTAATCAAAAAGAGGCGAACTCCGGTCGGCTTTCGGAAATCCTAAGTAATTTTTCCTTTCCTTCGCCGGAAGAGATTCTTAAACAAAAAGAACTCCGGGAAGAGATTGAGCAGGCCCTTCAGACATTAAATCCCCGGGAAAGAGAAGTGATTGAAAAATACTTTGGGTTGATTGATGGTTCTCCTCAGACCTTACAAAAGATTGGCGAAGAATTAGGCGTCTCAAGAGAGTTTGTTCGGCAGATTAAGAAGCGTGCCCTAAAAAAGTTGCGCCATAAGATTAAAGATTCCCGTCTAAGGATTATCTTCGGATTTGAATGAGATATCGGAAAAAGAAGATTTATCACGAAGGCACATTTGGGTCGCTGGGAAGTAGCGACGGAGTAAAAGCGACATCAAATAAAAGGAAGCAAGAAGTTAGAAAAATAAGACCACAAAAATGATAAAGCCACAGATAACCACAGATGGCGACCAAATTAATCGGGGGTGGCAATTCATCTCTTTTCTCTTTTTCGTGGTATGCGCCTTGATGTTGCCGAATTCTCTCGCCGGGGCGAAACAGATAGCCGGCGAGGGTGGTATCTATTTTCTGACGGTCCGCGGGGCAATTGGTCCAGCGACGAGTGAATATATCCAGCGGGGGATAAAGATTTGCGAAGAGAAATCGGCCAGCGCTCTTATTCTAAAATTGGATACCCCCGGTGGTCTGGATGAGGCGATGCGTGAGATTGTGCAGGCCATATTATCTACCCGAGTTCCTTTTATCACATTTGTCTATCCCTCCGGCGCCCGGGCGGCCTCGGCTGGGACCTTTATTCTTATTGCCAGTCATCTCGCGGCAATGGCTGAGGGTACAACAACCGGTGCGGCCCACCCAGTTTCAATCGGTGCAAAAGAAATACCACAGGAGATGAAGGAAAAGATAGAAGAGGATGCCGCCGCTTTCCTTAAATCCTTGGCATTAAAACGAAAAAGGGATACCACCTTTGCCGTAGCCGCGGTGAAAAAGAGTATGGTCTTGACCGATAGAGAGGCCTTAGAAAGGAAGGTGATTGATTGTCGGGCAAATTCTTGCGAGGAGTTGTTAAAGAAGATTGACGGACGAAAAGTAGTGGTTGACAATCAGGAATTAGTCATTTCTACTCGGGGGAAGGCTTCTTATCCAATTGATATGAATGCCCGGGAGCGATTTCTCCAAGCATTGACAAATCCTAATCTTGCCTATATATTATTAATGATTGGTATGTATGGAATAATTTTTGAATTACAAAATCCTGGTTCACTCTTTCCGGGAGTGGTTGGTGCCCTTTCTTTAATTTTGGCCTTTTATTCCTTTCGTATCTTACCGGTAAATTATGCCGGATTGTTTCTAATCGGCCTATCTTTTCTCTTCTTTCTCTTGGAGATAAGGGTAGCATCTTACGGCCTCCTGAGCGCTGGTGGGATTATTTCCTTTATTTTAGGCTCATTACTTTTGTTTCCTAATTTCTCTCCCTTTTTCCCTTTTTCTATTTCGGTAATTATCATTGCAACGATAATAACCATTCTCTTTTTCCTTTTAATTATTAGTTTAGGAATTAAGGCGCATCTTAAAAAGCCAGTGAGTGGTAAGGAAGGGATGGTAAATTTAGTCGGCGAAGTCGTGGATTCTTTTTCCGCCCCGGTCGGCGAAGATATTTTACCATCCGGTCAGGTTTTTGTCCGGGGGGAATACTGGCCAGCCCTATCATTATCCGGACCGCTAAAAAAAGGGGATAAAGTGAGGGTGGTGGAAGTTCAAGGGATGGTCTTAAAGGTTAAGGCGCTAAAGGAAGAAGTGAAATCAAATAGAGGAGGGTTATGAAAAGTTAATGTTTGATGCCGGCCAAAATATTAGATGGTAAATTTGTTTCCGAAAAGATTCGCGAGGATTTAAGTAAAGAGGTAGCCTTTCTGAAAGAAAAAGGAGTTACTCCCTCCTTAAAAGTAATCCTAATTGGTAATTATCCACCTTCGGTTATTTATGTCAGAAACAAAGAGAAGGCGTGTGAGCAGGTTGGTATCTTAACTCAGACGGAAAGACTTCCGGCCGATACTCCGGAAGATAAGTTGCTTGATTTAATAAAGAGATGGAATGAAGATGAAACATCCGGTATCTTAGTGCAACTTCCCCTTCCTGAATCGATCAATAAAAGAAATATCTTCCTGACAATTGACCCGAAAAAGGATGTGGATGGCTGTACACCGACTAATCTTGGGCTTCTCTTAACGGGCGAGCCTTACTTCTTCCCTTGCACGCCAGCCGGGATTCTGGAACTTTTACGATTTTACCAAATAGAAACGAAAGGTAAGTATGTGGTAATTCTGGGGAGAGGAGATTTGGTGGGTAAGCCATTGGCAAATCTTCTTTTGCGGAAGGGGATTGATGCGACAGTTGTTGTCTGTCATACCGCGACCCGGGATGTTGCCAATTTTACCCGTGAGGCCGATATTATCGTCTTAGGAATGGGAAGGAAACATTTCTTAAAAGGAAATATGATTAAAGAAGGAGCGGTAATTGTTGACTGCGGGATTTCTAAGATTTGCGAAGGAGGGAAAGAGAAGATCATGGGTGATTGTGACTTTGAGAGTTGCCAAGAAAAGGCGAGTTATATAACACCGGCGGTCGGTGGGGTTGGTCCAATGACCGTAACGATGCTACTCAAAAATACCATAAAGGCGGCTAAAATACAAAAGGGAATATGAGCAAAGACCAAATAGTCAATGGCCAATATCAAAAATATCAGGCGATAATTGAAAAGGAATTGAGGAAAATCTTTCAAAACTTAAAAGGTTGTCCCGAAGAATTAAAGAGAAGTATGGAATATGCGGTATTTTCTGGGGGAAAAAGGTTACGACCGGTTCTTACCTTACTCACTTATACCGCCTGCGGTGGCAAATCAATAAGAGATTGCCTACCTTTTGCCTGTGGGATTGAATTTATCCATACCTTCTCTTTGATTCACGATGACCTGCCGGCTCTGGACAATGACGATTGGCGAAGGGGAAAACCTACGCTTCATAAGGTTTTTGGCGAAGGGATTGCTTTATTAGCGGGCGATTGTCTATTCGCTCTGGCTTTTGAGATATTCTTGAAGGCGGTGAAGATGTTTTGGGGGAGACACTTTCGTGAAGGAAATCCGGCACTCTTGGCAACAGAGGTAATTTTGCAATCAGTTGGGATTAAGGGGATGGTTGGTGGACAAGTTATGGATATCCAACCCACCAGTCGACGAAGTAAAAAATTATATATTCCGCTCATCAAAAAGAAAACTGCTTTTCTCATCCAAGCCTCAATACTAAGTGGGGCAATCCTTGCTCACTGTGATACCAAGCGGTTAAGACTCTTGAGGCAAGCCGGATTACTCGTTGGGATACTCTTTCAATTATCCGACGATATCATTGACCAAAACGGTAGCGTCAAGATTTATGGTCAAGAAAAAGTGATTGCCCTTAGAGACCGATACGCAAAAAAGGCCAAGCGCCTATTTGAAAAATTGGACAAAGGATTTGAGCCATTTTTGGCAATTATAAAATTTATTACGACGAGAAGTGAATAAGATTCTCAACAAGATAAATTCCCCGGCTGATTTACGAAAACTCTCCGGGCAAGAGATAGCTACTTTAGCAAGTGAGATAAGAGAAGAGATAATTAGGGTCGTTGCCCAAAATGGGGGACATTTGGCTCCCAATTTAGGTGTCGTGGAATTAACCCTGGCGCTCCATTATGTCTTTTCTACTCCGGAGGATAAGATTATCTGGGATGTTGGACATCAGTCTTATGCTCACAAGATAATCACCGGGCGGCGTGAGCAATTTTTTACCTTACGGCAATATGGCGGATTGTCCGGTTTTCCGAAACGAAGGGAGAGCGAATTTGATATCTTTGATAGCGGACATTCCGGTGATGCCATTTCCGTTGGTTTAGGAATTGTGGTCGCTCAGGACTACCAAAATCACCGACATCGGGTAATTGTCGTGATTGGCGACGGTTCGTTAGCCTCAGGAGTTGCCTTTGAGGGCTTAAATTATTGTGGTTCATTAAAAAAGGATATAATAATCGTTCTGAATGATAATGAGATGTCAATCGCCAAAAGCAATGGTGCCCTTTCTCTTTACCTGAATCGGATAATCACCGGACGGGTTTATAACCGATTAAAAACTGATGTGTGGAATTTATTAGGGCATCTACCCAAAGATCTCACCCGGCGAACCCGCGCGGTAGCGAAGAGATTAGAAGCAGGCTTAAAAAGCCTTTTAGTTCCTTCTTTAATCTTTGAAGAGTTAGGTTTTCGTTATTTTGGACCATTTGATGGTCATAACTTTAAAGAAATGGTTGATGTCTTTAATCGGATAAAAAACATCTCCGGCCCGATATTAGTTCATATCATAACTAAAAAAGGTAAAGGTTACCATTTTGCTGAAGAGAACCCGGAGGTTTTTCACGGCGTTGGGCCATTTGATATAAAAACCGGAGAGATTAAACAAACCCCGGGGTTTTCTTCAACCTTTGGCGAGACGCTCATCCGAATTGCCGAGAGGGATGAAAAGGTTGTGGTGATAACCCCGGGTATGTGTGTCGGTTCGGGCCTACAAAAATTCCGAAAGCACTTTCCCGACCGATTTTTTGACTGTGGCATTTGTGAACAGCACGCATTAGACTTTGCGAGCGGTCTTGCTCTTAGTGGCTTGAAACCGGTCGTGGCTATTTACTCAACTTTTTTGACGCGGGGCTACGACCAATTGGTTTATAATATTTGCCTCCAAAATTTACCGGTCCTCTTGGCCATTGACCGGGCTGGGATTGTTGGTGAAGATGGCGAGACTCATCAAGGAATATTTGATATTTCTTATCTCCGTCTTCTCCCGAATATTACAATTATGGCACCAAAGGATGAGGAAGAGTTGAAGAGAATGTTATTCTGGGCAGTAGAAAATCTCTCTTCCCCAATGGCCATAAGATACCCGAAGGGAGCCGTGATGGTGCCGAAAACAAATTCTTCCCCACCTCTTGCTTATGGAAAGGGGATAATGGAAAAGGAGGGTAAGGGTTTGTGCCTTATTGGCATTGGCTACGCAGTGAATATTGCCGAAAGAGTGGCCGAAGAACTCCAGAAAGAAGGAATTGTGCCCGGTGTCGTCAACGCCCGTTTTATCAAACCACTGGACGAGGAGCTCTTTTTAGCCATCGGCAAAAAATATAAAACCTTATTTATTTTGGAAGAGAATACCTTAGAAGGAGGATTTGGTTCTTCTCTCTTAGAGTTTTATGCCGAAAAAAGAATACCGGTAAGGATTAAGCGGTTTGGCCTTCCCTCCCAATTTATTGAGCATGGCGATAGAGAGACGATTCTTTTGAAATTTGGTTTAGGGGTAAAGGAATTGGCGAAAGAGATTAAATCAACTATAAAAGATGACCGGTATTAAAGAAAGAGAAATGATGAGACCTTGGGGGAGTTTACGGGCTCGTTGGGTTCAATTTCTCTTTTGGCTTTTCACTCTCTCCTACCTCTTCTTCGGTAGAGTTTGGGCCCAGGAACCATCTGATACCACTTCGCTAGATAGTCTCAGCCGCGTTAAGACATTCCCCTGGAATTTACTTGAGTTGGAAAAAGAAGTCCCAAGGATTGATTATAAACAAGGGTTAGTCTTTTTTGAGCGGTGGCGAGATTCTCTCTTTTTCGGTGTCATCAAGGTACTGCCGCTCTCTTCCTATTTAGCCCTTAAAATGCAAAAGGATTTTACTCAAGATTTAGGGAGAGAGATTGAACGGGCGCAAATCAAGAAGGAAAAGCAGGCAGGATTTTCTAAACTTATTCCGGAGATTGAGATTCCCAAAATTCCTCTCATTGGGGAGTCAAGGATTAATATTGCTGGTGAGAATCGGGTCACAATTGGTGGACGGCAAACAATTCTCACCGGTGGCACCCAGACTTCTTATGGGCAATCGCTTCTTCCGGAATTGAAGATGGAGCAGGCCCTCCGCTTAAATTTAGAGGGAACAATTAGCGACCGGACAAAAGTGCTTATTGACCACGATTCTCAAAGAGAATTGGAGGCCAAAAATCGGGTGAAGTTAGAATATACCGGAGGGGAAGATGATATTATAAAAAAGATAGAGATGGGGGAGACGCAACTGACTATTCCCGGCACCGCCTTTACCGGAGATATCCCGGTCCATAAAGGCCTTTTTGGCATTAGCGGTCAGGGAGAACTGGGGGGGCTGAAACTTAATTTTATTGCCTCTCGTGAACAATCCCAACCACAAATGAAAGAATTTAAGGGGAAAAACCTGGTGGCGGTTGATACCTTTTATGACAATGAGTTTGCCAAAGACCGGTTCTTTTTGTTGGATACCCAACCAGTGCAGGTGAAAGAGATTTACCTTTATTATGACGATAACCAACCATACGGTATTGGTAAAGAGAGTTGTCTGGCGACAATAAGACCTGAGGCACCCGAGGATACCTTACCTAACCCGAATTTTCCGGGCGACCGGAAGATTTCACGGTTCCTCCTTTTGGAGCCGAACAAGGATTATAAGATTCAGCAGTTCGTAGAAGGCGGAATATTTCTGGAGATGTTGCGGGATGTCCGAAGTGGCCGGCTTGGTGTCTTTTATATTACCACTACTGGGGAGAGTATTGGAGGAAAGCGGTTTCAAGGGGCGCTGGTTTTGAAACTCATTAAGGCATATCCTTTTGCTCCGGAAAGTAAGACCTGGCCAAATGCACTGAGGAATATCTATATCCTTCGGCAGGGAAAGGTAAAATTAGAAGAGATAAAAATCTTTCGTGATGACCCACAGGTTGATATGGAGGTAGAAACCGATGGACCAGAAAAGGGAAAGACTTTTCTCCAAATTACCGGACTTGACCCAGATGGTGATCGCCAGGTAGTCTATCCCCAATTCATATCAACTCTCGGCTATATCGTTTTCCCTTATTTTAAACCATTTGCTCATCCCGGTCTTTCCCTACGAGATACCATAATCTATTATCGCGACCAACTGATGCCTGGTGAGGGTAAAAGGTATTACATTGTTGTTCGGTATACAGCACTGGCTCAAACTATTTCCCTTGGTGTGGATATAGAAAAGAACGAAAAGGTTTATGTGAATGGTGAATTACAGGAGAGAGACAAAGACTATCGGGTTGATTATGATAAGGGTGAGATAATTTTTTTGAAGCCGCTCCCCCCGGATGCCGAGGTTAAAGTAACCTATGAATACCTGCCGCTCTTTATGGCTCAGGCGCGTTCGCTCTTAGGGGTAAGAGCTGAGCAGTCATTTTTAGAAGAAGGTAAAATTGGCTCCAGTATCTTCTATCGGAGTGAGGCAAGTCCTCAAACTAAACCTTCTTTGGGTTCTGAGCCATTCCAAAGAATGGTCTGGGAGGGGGACATCGCTTATCGTTATCGTAATCTTCAGTTGCCCAATATCATTGACCGCCTACCACTGGTCAGGGCAGAGTCTCCCTTAGAGGTCTCTCTCACCAGCGAGGTCGCCACTTCTTTACCCAACCCTAATACCTTTGGAGTTGTATATGTTGATGACTTTGAACAGACGATAATTTCGGAAAAAACCGATTTTGCGGCCGGTAACTGGCAGACGAGTTCCTGCCCAGTCGGTAGGGATACTTCAACTTTTGCCAAAAAGCGACTGATTTGGTTAAATCCACCACAACGAATAAGAAAGGATTCAATATTTGGTCCCCGGGTGCGAGAAGATAGAGAAGAGAAGGTTGATTATTTAAGGATAATATTTGAGCCCGATAATACCGCTTCTTGGGCCGGGATGATGACGGCATTGCGGGGTGGGGTAGATATTCGGAATTTAGAGAACCTGGAGGGAATCTTTCGCACCCGCCAAAAGGAAGGAAAAATCTGGATAACCCTGGCAACTTCGGTTGAAGAGGATGCCCCGCGCCGCAACGGGCAAGGGGAGATTGTTGGCTATAATAACTATTTTGATACTGAGGATAAGAACAATAATGGGCAATTAGATGTTAATTTGGGGGAAGATAGTGGTATTGATACCGTTTTGGGAAAAGACGGCACAGGTGTTGTCGGTGATGACGGGAATGATGATTATGACCCATATCGCAATCCCCAAGGAAGTGAAGGTAACCGGAGATTAGATTCCGAAGATGTGGATGGCAATGGTTTTTCTCCCCGTGGCGACAACAATTATTATGAGTATGAAATCTCTCTTTCCGATACGACCTATTTTACCAATTTAGTGAATAACTGGCGAATTTTTCGGATGCCACTTTCCCGATGGACCAAAAAGGTTGGGATTCCTTTAGACCAAGAGATAAGAGTTGTTCGTATTTGGTTTACTGGCTTTTTGCAGCCGGAGACAGTTGACTTCTATAGTTTAGAATTGACCGGGAGCAAATGGCGTGGGGTGAGAGTAGTCGGAGAGCGGCGGAGGGATGATTATGAGAGTCGTGGCGATACATTACGACCGGAATTAGGTCCGGATACATTGAAGGAAGAGATAGTGAAAATCTATCAGATAAGTATTGAAAATGATACATCTTATAACTCACCGTTTAAGGTAAAGAGAGATGCCTTTGGCCAAAGAGAGAAGGAGGCATCCCTTGCTTTGCTCTTTAAGAATCTCCGGGGTGGCCGGGTAGTAGTTATTCCCCAACTATTTTATGAGAAACAAGACTGGCGGGATTATAAAGCACTAAAGATTTATGTCCACCGAGACTTAAATACCAATCCAATCTTCTTTCTCCGAGTAGGCCGGGATAGCACTAATTATTATTACTATCGTTCGTTTATTGACCAAGGGAGAAAAATACCAGGAACCGATGGACTATGGTACGAGTTTGAAATCTCTCTTGACTCCTTCCAACGATTAAAAGTAGAAGGGAGAGAGAATGCCAATTATGGATATATAGGGAATCCAACATTTTCTGAGGTATGGTATATCGCCTTAGGTATTGAGAATCCGTCTCCAGATAAAATTTCCGGTAGTGTGTGGTTCAATGATCTAAGGCTGGTTTCTCCCTATCGGGAAATGGGGTTAGGCTATCAAGCCGGATTAAGATTTACCCTTTCTGATTTAGCCAGTTTTGGTGTCTCGCTTTCTTACCTTGACCCAAATTTTGTTCGCCTTTCCGAAGCCGGTGGGGTAAAGACTGGTAATTATACATTCAGCCGGGGTTATTCTTATAATGTTAATTTAGATAGATTTTTACCCGCCAGCTGGCAATTACACCTGCCTTTTAGATACACGCAGTCAGCCGCTTTTTCCACACCCAAATTCGCCCCCCTTAATCCGGATAAGCGGTTAAGACCCAGTAGCAAAGATACGATAGAGGTTAACGAGGTAAAGAAGGCTAAAGGTGCCGGCGGGTCAGAGTCCTGGGGGCTATCAATCAGTAAAGGGAAGTCATCAAATAAGATTTTAAATTATACCCTTGATGCCTTATCTTATTCCTGGTCAAGGCGGAAGGGTTATAATGGACAACTATTAGCTACTGACACCTCGTCCGCTGTTGGTTCGGGCGCAAACTATGCAGTATCTCCAAATCTTTATTTCGCAATCGGTGAGAATGAGATTTATTATTTCCCCCAAAATATCCAGATAGGAATAAATTATTCAAGGTCCAAGTCTTTAAGGAAGGTTCGGGCTTATGATTCTATTCCCTGGGCTCGGGCCGATAGCCTTAAAGACTCTACGAAGATGGCCACTCTTTCTTTCGGGACTAGTTATTCGCCAATTGAAAATCTCTCGTTTGATTACAGTGAAGGAAGCGGGCGCGACCTCTACGGTATCCGAGAAGACCATCAAAAATTGAGCCGATTCGGGGCAGAGACGGATAAAGACCGAAATTTTGGGGCTAATTATTCCTTTGAGTTAGGAGATATTATTCAACCCCGCTTAGAATACGACGGCAGTTATAGCGAAACAAGAATGAAAAAGGGAGATACGATTTCTAATAAACGTAATTTTAATAATATGGGTGAATACTCCATTGAAGGTGATTTAAATCTTCCGGAACTATTCTCTAAATTACACCGGGAAGATAAAGAAAAGAAAAAGGCGGTTTTTGGCTCACCCCAGTGGCTCTTAGAAAAGATTGCGGAATTAGGTAAGATTATTGAGCCAATTGATTTGTCCTATTCTGTTTCTCGGAGTAGTGAATTCCCAACCGCTAATTTCTCACCGCCGCTTTTTTACCAATTGGGGCTCATTGACCAATTCACACTTAAAGGTGAGACTATCCCACGCACCCCGACATCAAAAGAGACCGATAACCGATTTTCCGCCTCTTCCCATCTTAAATTGGGCAATATTGGTATATCTTATTCTTATGACTATTCCCAAGAAAGGAGTTTTACCGGCAAAATTGGGAACGCCACCTTTTCCCGGACTTGGCCATCTTTAAGTATAACAATCAGTCGGGTTGAACGGTTTTTTAGGAAGTTAGCATCGTCTTCCAATCTCACCACGGGTTTTCAAAAAACAACCGAACAAAGCGGGACGTTATTGCCCAATGGGAAACTTTCTGACCAGGGGAAAAGGATTGGGCAGAGCAACAGTTTCTCGCCCCTTATTTCCTGGCAAACTACCTGGCAGAAAAGAGTAAACACTAACTTTTCTCTAAACTACTCATTCCGGACCGATGAGATTTATCAAGTAAGTCGCACCGAAACCAAAGGGCGCGGTGGCGATTTTTCAATTAGTCACGCCCTCTCTTTTCCCCGGGGGGTTAAAATACCCTTCCTTCCCCGAATAAGATTGACCCATGAGTTAAGCCTCACCTGGAATGTTGGCTACTCCCGGAATGAAAGTTATGAGATAAGAGGGGGTAGTAGAATCCCAACCCAGTCTAATGAAAATATCTCCACGCGACTTTCCACCTCATACCGGATATCAACCACTATTGAATCGGGATTCAATGTCGGTTATAATTCTTGGCGTAACCTTCTGAGCCAAATTAGGTCGCAAAGTATTGAGTTAAACTTTTGGGTTCTATTCCGTTTTTAATGAATCAAAGAGAAAAGGCGGTTCTCATTTTTTTCATCTTAGCCATTTTGATTAGTTTGGTAATCAATTTCTGGCAGGAGTGGGGAAGTAGAGAAGAGATGAAGATTATGCTAATTGAGAATAAGGCGGGCCTTTCGGATACAACTAAAAAGGAAAAGAGTATTTCTAAAATTAATATTAATGAATGCACCGCCGAAGACCTTATGGTCCTTCCGGGTATTGGAGAGGTCCTGGCCAGGCGAATTGTGGAATACCGTAGAGAAAGGGGCGGCTTTCAATCAAAGGAGGAGATAATGAAGGTTAAAGGAATCGGCAAAAAGAAATACGAAGAGATAAGAGATAAAATAACTGTTAAATGATTTCCACTTACCGATTATCCAGAAACCGATTTCATTGGCGCATTTCCCATTGATAAAGCAGCGCCGATGGCGCCGACAAATTGGGGCAAATCCGGGATGAAAATCTCACCCAGAATTCTCTTTATCGCTCTTACCAAACCGAGGTTGAGTGCCCCACCGCCACAAAAGAGAACCGGTTTTTCAATTCCGATTTGACCGCCAATGCTCGTAACCCTTCGCACCAAGGCATCGCAGATACCAGCAACAATATCTTCTAATCTCTTACCTTCTTCAACCAAACTCAATATTTCGGTTTCCGCCATTACCACACAGAGGGAATCAATCGTTTCCGGACAACTGGAATCTAATGCCCGTTGGCTAAATTCATCAATGGTGAGTCCTAATGATTGGGCAATCTTTTCAACAAAGTTTCCCGTTCCAGCGGCACAGCGGTCATTCATCACAAACCGCTCCACCCGTCCATTTTTAATTTTAATTACCTTGCTGTCTTGGCCGCCAATATCAATAATTGTTCTCACCTCGGGATATAAGAATACGCTACCCCGGGCAAAGGCGGTAATTTCGGTAATTATTAAAGCGGCATCGGTTACCAGTTCCCTTCCGTAACCAGTGGCAACAATTTTCTCATAGCCAGCCAATTTTCGTTTTATCTCGGCGATTGCCTCCTTCGGCCGAAAAGACGTTTTTACAGCCAACTTATCTTTAATCACACCATTCTCAAAGAGGATACCCTTGGTATAACAGGCTCCCACATCAATGCCTAAAATTATTCCTAATTCCATCGTTATTTAGTTATTACTCAGAAGATAACGGTAAAGTTTCTTTTTTAATTTCTTGCCATATTAACCCGGCCTCTTTTGCTGCTGTGATGAATGCCTTTACATTCTCCTCTGGTGTTTTGATTGGCACCTCGCAACCAGTTGCAGCGATATAGCCTTTTGCGTTTTTCATTCCTTCTTTGACCATTTCTTGGGTCTTCTCAATTATTATTGAGGAATCGCCAAAGGTGAGAAGCGAGGTATCAAAATTTCCAATCAGGCGCATCTTTCCGCCTATTTTATCTCTGATTAGAGAAAGGTCAACCTGGTCAATACTTATCAGGTCGGCTTTTGTTTCGGGTAGTAAATCAATAATTGGGGTCGTATCGCCGCAGATATGGAGGATAACATCAAGGTCATAACGGTGGAGAAAGTCAATTAATTTCTTTTCATAAAACCAGGCAAACTCTTTATAAGTTTTGGGACTGATGACACTAGCTGAGGCTAGGGGGTCAACAATAATTGGTAAACCACCAGCGTCAATAATCTCATAAGAGAATTCAATTGCTGCCTGCAGGCAAATCTCCATTATCTCCTTAACTTGATGGGAATTTTTTATCGTCGCGATGAGAAATTTTTCCGGTTCCGCAAGCATCATTCCCGTGGTGAATGGTGCTGGGACATAGGCAAGAATTGGTATTCGGTCGCCGACCGCCTTGTAGGTATAATCAATTGCCTCAAGATAGAGTGGTAACCGCCCGTCCGATTTCGGATCCGGTATTTTGATACTAGTAATTGATGATTTATTTAAGACCGGGGTTTTTAGCACCGGCAGGTCATCATCTGGATAGATAAATTCTGAACCCAACGCCTCGGCAATAATCCCAACCTCGGAAAAGATGGAGATGGCATCGTGGCGATATTTTTCAATAGCAATAATTTGCGCCTCCGCCATTGCCTGCCCATCGGTATAGTATCTCTTCAATGGAATGCCCGACACCGTTGCCGCGTGCGATGTAATTAATGGCATCACATTGCACCGGTCGGATTGCTCATCAATAACCAAAAGACTAAATCTTTCGCGGGAAGTCAAGATTTCCATATGTCGCGCATCGTTTCAACAAAGGCAGCGATTCGGGTTTTTAATTGTTCAGTAATGCCTGTTGGCGCCGGGACATCAATGGCAAGGACCGGGACATTTTGCAGCGCCTTTTCAATTAATCTCGTTTCCATAGCACAGTGGGAACAGCCCAGGACATTGGTAATCAATACCCCAGTAATCTTTCCGGCATTAATATAATCCTGGATCCGCCGGATCCGTTCTTGGGTAGAACCGATTAGTGAGGCATTAAAAAATGAATGGGCTAAGGCGGAAAAAGGGTCGCCGTCTTCCTTAATCTTTACCAGTGCCTGTCGGATTAGGTATTCGGTGGCAACGACGCGGCATCCTAAATCCTCCACTAAATTAAGGAGAAATGGGTCAGCCGAAGGTGTAACCCAAGCAATCGGAATTGCGTCTTCTGACAACACCCCCAGTCCCTTTGCCACCCGGTCTTCAATTGTCTCTAAGACCATCTCCATAATATCCAGCCATTCGTCAAAATCGGCATAGCCATAAAGATTACCGAATTCAATCTCCATAAGTTCCAGTGCTGGAAATGGGGCAATGGGGGCGGTGGCCGATAACTCCTTTATCTTTTCTACCCGCTGCCGCAGGTGATTAACTTGCTTAATAGTTTTGCTTAATCGCGTCAGGTCATTGACGCCGGTAAGTTCGACCATTTTCTCCCAGATACGTTTATATTCTTGGACGAGATATTTTTCGAATCGCTTAGGATAAAAGAGACCTTCCTGCGTCATAACATATTCTTCTCCGACAAAATATTCTTTCCGTCCCCGACGGGAAGGGATTTCTACCCAGAATAGATGGTAGCCAATCTCTTCTAAGAGTTGCATAATGCAGGAGTAGTCATCACAAGAAGCACCGGTTGCGGCAATGAGTAGGTCGGGCCTTGGGAAATAAGCCTTCTTGTAAAAGGCCGATAATACTGCCTTGGAGAAACAGGCGGCCTCCGGGACCCCCAGTTCACTGGCCTTATCCAAGAGGACATTTGATTCGTTAAAGAAAGGTGCCCACCAAAGACACTCCGGATAAAAAGGGATACAGTCCGGAAATGACATTATGATTATAGGAATTGTTCCGAGGTCGCCCATTGTGGCGATTACCCTTTTTCCAATTTGTTTTGCCCGAAAAAGTCTCTCGGATTCATTAAAGAGAAATCCCCAGAGCCGAAGCGCGGCTAAGGAATTGTCAAATTTTAGGTGTTTCAATTCCCGAGCCCCATAGACCATAAAGGTGGCGGGCGGTGAAAGATATATTCCCCACTCAGGATTTTGATAGTAGAGAAATTTCTTGATTAACTCATCGGGAATCGCCCGAAACTGGCGACTCCACTCTGATAAGGTGATTTTTGCCGGTTTCCAATCGGTGGTCATATAAAGACCGAGTTTAACATTCTCCCAGTCCCCATTTTCATTCAGCGCCGAGCATCTCAGCAAAACTACCGATACGGAGTTTGGTCTGGGCTATGTTCTGAAATGAGAGGTCGCTTCTGATTCTTAAAACGGGAAGCCCAAATTTTCTTTCCATCCGACTTAATTCAAACTCATAATGATCGCAGTAGTCAAGCGTCCAGACGACAATCCCTGAGCAATTTAATCTCTTTAATTCCTCACTAATCCATTCATAGAAGTGTTGATTCGGTCGCTTAAAGGGACAAGGCGGTTGGTGATAATAAGCACTCTTAATGCCGTCTAAATTTTTTTCTTTGATTTCAATATTTAAGAACCGGGAGAGGCCACAGTTGAAATCGCCAACAATTGACAAATCCCTTTCCAGTAATTGGAGGATAAGATTTGCTTCATAAGGGATTGGACTACCCAAGAGATAGACCCTTGGCTTACCCGTATTAGACCCAGGAATTTTCTTATCCTGGTCATCATTTTTTCCTTCGTCTCCGGTAATCATTTTACCTTTATGATAATTGATGCATAATTGATGAAAAAATTGGGCGCTGAGTTTTTGGTCCAACGAAGTGAAAGTCGGGTGGGGGGTTATGGCACGGGCGGTGGGTGGTAAACTTAACATTTGGGAAACCGTGCGTAGGGATTGACGATAACCTTCCCATTTTTCAATCTCCTCAACCAATAGATTTTGGGTAAATCTCTTTCCGGAGAGGTTTTCCAATTGACCGCAAAGCCAGTCAATCTCTTCGTTAAAGATTTCGGGATTATCAGTTCGGGGGTTGTGAATTAGATAAACCGGAATTGGGGTCAAATCCATCACAACATCAAACAGCCGGCGGGCAAGGTCACAACCCGTGGAACCGACTAAGGCGACGAACTCCTTTTGGTTTTGCATTAGGTAACCGAGGTTTGCCTTTACCAGAGGGCAGGCATCAACCCTCACTAACTTTTCACCCTCAATTAATAAATTGCGGTCGCCGTGAAGCAGTCGGTAGGGTTGAAACCCGGTAGCGGATAATAACTCCACTGGGATATAAGAGCAGGTATAGCCAATTAACTTGGTGCCCCAATCCATTTTAACTCCAGGGTGCTAATTTTAGGGCGGAGACAAATATCTTTGGGAATTCAGGCTCTAAGGCCAGTTCCAGGTGTTCACATCTCTCTTTAATCCTTTCTACCTTAGAGAGTGCTTGATTATCGGTTAAGACCATAATCGCACCTTTCAACGGTAGGTCCTTTTCCCAACGGCAATTCTGGACGCCTTCCGGCAGGAGACCGACTCGGAATAAAGATTCGGGCTTAAGGTGAGAGCCGAATTCACCGGTGAGGATTACTTCTTTAATCTCATTCGGCCTAATTCCCATTTTCCTTAGCAGGATTTCCACCCCGGTATGGATAGCGCCGATGGCTAATTGCAGTTTCCGAATATCTTCCGGTAAGATTTTAATTCCGTTCAAATTGACCTCTTTAATCAGTCGCCCGTCTTCGCGCAGCCAGCCGAGGTTTAAGAGGATGGCTAAAAGGTCAATGAGACCCGAGGCACAAATACTAATGTGTGATTTTCGGCGCCCGAGAGTATGAAACTTGAAGCCGTTCCGATAGGTTAGGTTAACAATTACCCCGGGGGCAACAAAACTCCCGCAAGTTATACCAACTCCTTCCAGGGCCGGACCAGCCGCGGTGGAGGCAACAAGAATCTTTCTATCGGTAATCAGGGCGACCTCGCCGTTAGTTCCTAAGTCAATATAAAGACAACAAGACTGTGCCCTCCAATACTTCTGACTGGCCAGAAGACCAGCGGTTGTGTCACCACCGACAAAACCACCAATTACCGGAAAGATATAACGAGGAGGATTTTTTAAGAAGATTTGCCCTTTGATTTCACTCCGGAACGGATAAGAAGCTAATCCGAGCAGTGATTTATTGAGATAAAATGAAAGCATTACGGGATTGCCAACGATGGTCGTAAATAACGGCGCATTTACCCCTAATTCTTTTTTGAGGGTGGCAAGACCAGAGAAGAGGAGGTTTCTTAATAACTTATATTTACCTTTAAGGGCCGTATCAATCCGGGTTATTACATCACCACCGATGAGATTCTGAGGATTATAGATTTTTGCCGTTCTAATAACCTTTCTCTTTTTCAAATCAATAACTGCTCCTTTGAGGATTGTCGTCCCAATATCCAGAGCCAGACCAGACAAAGGAATAGTTGTCTTCAGCCTCGGGGTTTTGGGGATAATTACCTCCACATCCTCTTTGGTGAAATAACGGCAGGCAAGGCGATACCCCTTCTTTAAGGCATTTGCTGGGATAAGGAGTGATTCAATTTCATCCGGTGGTTTTATCTTGCCAATAATCTTCACCCGGCATAGTCCACATCTTCCCTGACCGCCGCACCCAGCGAGAAGAGGAATTTTCTTGGTCAAAAGAAAATCAAGCAGTCTTTTCCCTTTATTTCTTTTATGAATACCAGTGGTCTTAATTACGATTGAATTCATTGGCGGCGCGCACCATTGCCTTGATATTATCCGGATTAGTTGTCATCGGCACATCACAAGCGGTGGCAAGGATTAGAGAGGGGGCAAGTTGGTAATTGGTTAATACGCTCTTCACGGCACGGGCGATTTCCTTTGGGGTGCTGAAAAATATCGTTTGGGTAGAAATTCCTCCCATTCGCAAGGTATTGCTCTTCGGATAGAGGTCTTCAAGACTGAGGATGTCCGCACCAAGACTATCCAGGATTGGGATTATTGGCTTGGTCTCACCGCAGATATGCAAACCAACCAGAAGACCGGTTTCTTTAATCTTTTTTATTAAAATCCGCAGTGGCTCATAGGCAAAGAGAGAAAATAATTCAGGTGATATGATACTCACCGAAGCCAAGGGGTCACCAATGAAAATATTCGCCTCTTGGGAAAGTAGACGATTGAGGTAGTTTATCTGAAATTCCAAGGCATAATTGATAAGAGCTTTCGCTTCCTTCTCCTTTAGGATTGAGGTCTTTAGGAAGTTTTCAATACCCGCTAAAAAGCCGGCTAAGGAAAAAGGACCTTTGATGGAGACGAAAATTGGGCAATCAGTGCTTTGTTTAAGCAATACCGTTGCTTTAATAATCTCTTTGGTCCGGTCAATACCACTATTTGATTTTGGTCCGAGGAGTTTCGGAAAAGGTTCTAACTCAATCGGACAGCCGAGGGCCTGCGCTTCAACATAAGGGTCAGAAAAGACAAGAATCATATCATATTGATAAAGATTATAGCCATACCTCAAAACCTCGGCTAATCTTTCGCCACTGCTAGCAACTGAGGAAAACTCCTTATTGAGTAACCAGGCACAGTGGTCAGCACCAACAATCGGGAAGACCGCTATTTTTCTCTGACCTTTGATAACTTCTCTTATTCTATCCACCCAGTACTAAATTTCCGAAAAGACACTCTAAAGACGCGCTCTTTACCCTTCTACTGAATTTACCTCAAGAAAACAGGACTTACCCGCCGCTTTACTTAGTGTTGGAGAACTAATGGTATCCGGTCAATTTCTCAACGAGTTTTACCGCCTGGGCGGCGTCTTCACCGTAACCATCAGCGCCAATCATCCGAGCGAAGTCTTCGTTTACCGGTGCCCCGCCAACAATTACCTTTAGTGGCGGGCTTAGATTTCTCTCTTTAAGTGCCCTAATCACATCCCCCATTTTTCCCATCGTGGTCGTCATCAGAGAAGAGAGGGCAAGGATTTGTGGTTTTTCTTCAATAACCGCATTGATAAATGTCTCCGTTGGGACATCGCGCCCCAGGTCAATAACCTGATGACCGCTTACCTCCAGCATCACTTTCACAATATTCTTCCCGATGTCATGGATATCACCCGCCACGACGCCGATGACCACCTTGCTTTTCGTTTCTTGGGTTTTAGTTTTAAGTAAGGGGCGGATAATCTCAAAGCCGGCATAGAAGGCCTCAGCGGCAATCAGCACCTCTGGAACAAAATATTCCTTCCGGTTAAAGAGTTCCCCAACTTCTTTCATTCCAGCAATTAACCCATTTTTTAGGATTTCTTCGGGCGGGCATTTTGCCGCCAGGCTTTTGATAATCAGTTCTCTCGTCTCATCAGCATTTAGAGCGAGAATCGCCCTCTTTATCTCGGTGAATTCCTTTGGCACCTATTTCCCCAGTTCTAATTACTTCTGCCCAAGGAAAAAGCCGCGCCCAACTTTATGTTCATGGGCAGCCTTACGCCATATCGTAACGAGATTTTCGGCAAAGCGATAAAGGTCGGGTCCGAAGTTCTTCTCAATCGTTGGTCTCAATTCAACGGTTACCTTTTGGTAATATTCATCAAAGCATTTGGCAAACTCTTCGGTTTGGTCTAATGCCTCGAGCACCTTGAAGCCATTTTTTCGTAAAAGTTCCTGATAACCTTCAAAGGTCTCCATATAAGGGAAGGCCATCGAATCGTAGAGCGGGTCAAGTTCCTCAGGGGTAATCTCACCGGTAATTATCCAATCGGTGAAGCCAATCTTGCCCCCCGGTTTTAAGACCCGGTAGGCCTCTTGCAGGAGTCGGTTTTTGTCGGTGATATAACACCAGGCCTCCTGTCCCCAGACAACATCAAATGTCTCCGCCTTAAAGGGCAGGTCCAGGGCATTGGCTTCGTAGTACTCAATGAGGCGGTCAAGTTTAGCCGCAGTGGTTCTCTCTCTGGCCTTTTGGAGCATAGTCTTGGTGGCATCAACTCCTTTGACGAAGACGCCGTATTTAGCGGCAATGTGACGAGCCGGAGCACCGAGGGCACTGCAGATATCAAGAACAACTTGACCGGGTTTTAGGTCAAGTTTTTTGGCAAGAAAATCAGTGGCTTCGGGTCCGCCCGAGTGTATCTGCTCACCCATTACTGCTTCCCAGAGCAGTCCGCCAGGACCATCATACACATCCTGGACATCCTTTATTGTGTAGTCTTTTTTGTATCGCATAGTTCCCTCCTTTAAAGATTATAGTGATACAAAGAACGATTACAACGATAATTTTTATCACGACCATCGGTTTTATTATCGCCGTAATCATCTATTTTTATAATTTGCCTTTGATTTTTTAGGGGGTTATTTAAAGGTGAGGAAAAATTAGCCCAAGATTTACCACAAGGCGACCGCCTCGCCTGAATAAATTTCATAAGATGTCTCTCCTCTCTTGAAGTAAAAAATGATGACGGCGATGGGAAAGAGTAATTACGGTAAGGATTTTTGTTGACCTCATCATTTAATAATTATACCCTATTTATAATAATCGTCAAGTTATCAAATGGACCTATCGCGGTTGATTATTTCTGGTCAAGCGGTGGAGCCGGCGGTTCTTTTAAGTATTCGTAGTATCGGCGAAAAATTGTCTCGTCCTCTAAGATGGCGACCCGGCTGATTATTATCTTTCTTCCCTCCGGGAATAATTTTAAGCCATAAGATTGATGCCCCGGTTCCCTGACCAACCACTCGTATTCATAGCCGACCTTGGTTGCGCTATATCCCTTACCTAATTCTTTCCGGATGAATAAGGCAAGGTCATTTGCTAAAAGTTCCAGTGCCTTTTGGCAATTGACCCCTTCTTTTAGGGGACAAATTATTACCTCACCGCCCCAATCTCGCAGGTCAGCAATCTGCACCTTGGATAAATCAAAGAAGTCAGACAAATTTGGCAATGCAGACGAAGGACCAAGAAACATAATTAAATTATCCGACCTTAACCCTCTTCCTTATGGCACAAACTTTATCCGCGACCCGAAATAAAGTGGTTTAGGTTGCTTCGGTTTTACCCGTCTCGGGCGCTTCCTCCGACTTTACTTCCTCCTTTACCTTTTCAGTTTTTATCTCTTCTTCCTCTTCTTCTTTGACCTCAAGGAGGTTCCGGTCGTCTTTCTTTTTAACCAGAACGGTATAGATTAGCGTCTGACCGCTAAACCAAATTGCCCAGCCATAAGATAAAACGAAAAGGAGTAAGCAGTAGAAGACAATGGCTAAGACAACCGCGGCGATACCAATCGTCACATTAGGCGGGGTAAAGAAAAATCCGGGGGTGGCGAGGTAACCAATTCCGAAGAGGTTCAAGATACCCTGGTGTAGAATTTTAAGGAATGGCGGGAGAAAATTAACCGGTGCCAATTGGATGAAGTATGAGGCATTGGTCAGTATATCTTCCATCTTACCGCGCACGACTAAATTCAGAACCGAGATGCCGAGGCGCGTGGCGAGGATGGTGAAGGCGCCAAGGACTATCATACCAATGCCACTTAAAACCTTAAGGAGGCAGGAGTAGACAACCATTCGCCACGGCTGTTCATTGGTAATTGAGAAGACCTCAAACAAGGTATCAAAGATATCGTTCTTCGTTATCCCGACAATCGCCGGCGCTAAAATTAGCGTGAAGAGAAAGATGATGCCCAGATAGACGATAAATAGGCTGGCGGCGAAGGCCGGAATTGAGAGCAGTGCCAAGATTAACTCGCCGACATAGGGAATCTTGGTGAGCAGTCCTAAGATTAGTCCCGAGACAATAATAACGATGATAAAAAGGAGAATCAAGAGCGGCGAGAAAACATAAGAGCGGAAGTTTTTGAAGGCGTATTTATAACTCTCCTTGATTTCAAAGAACTCTTCGCCGCGCAACTGTTCATAAGCGACCTTACTGACCGCTGTGCCCGAAGTAAGGACGGCAATCAAAAAGAGAAAGATACCCACCGCCCATAAAATGTAAGAGTAAACCGGAAAGCCATATGGTAGCCCAGGACATAATCGGTAATCACGCCAAATCTCGGTAAAAGAAAAACCAGCGGATAGATAAGCCAGATAACCAAACAGGGTGTAGAGGATACCGCCAATCAAAAGTCCTAAGAACATTATCCACATCTTCTTGGCGGAAAAACCAATCCGGCAGGCGGTAAAAACATCTTTATAGTTGAAGTGGAGTTTTCTCATTACTCCTCCTTTTTCATTTCACAACTTTAAAAAGAAACGGGTAATAAAATATAAAATGAGTGCCAAAAGGGCTAAGGTCAAAAGAAATAAGAAGCGAAGGGGTAAAAAGTAGCGCCGTTCCTTGAATAACCTTCGCTTAAATTCAACCATTGGTAATAATAATTGATAAAATCAACTTTGTCAATAGGTTTTTTCATTTAGCTGTAATAAGATTTTAGATAAGATAAAAGCCGTATGGGGTGCCAATTGGAAATCGGTTAAAATGAAGATTAAAAGTAAAAGGTTCTTTACTCAAATTAAGGAGATAGCAAGTTATGGCGGTATTTATCTTAAAATCTTATCTTGCCATCAAAAAGGAGACCTTAATAAGAATTTGCCCGACAGACCATTTTAGAATCTTCTAAAACCGTTCAGGAAGATATTGACCACGACCCCGGTTTGAGCCAGCCCTTCTTAGACAAAAACCCACTACTCGCCGCCTCCCCCAGATTAGGCACGGATTGTGGATGGAGAATTAGGTAGCGTCCCGAATAAGAAAGAGAATAGGATTGTCTATAGAAGAGAGAATAGCATCCCCAATAGCATCCTGAATAGGATTGAGAATAGCATTTAGAATAGCACCATCCATAGCATTCAGGATAGCACCCAGAATAGCATTCGGGATAGCACCAAGAATAGAATTGGGAATAGGAGAGAGGATAGAACCCAGAATAGGATTCCCAATAGGAGAGAGGATAGCACCAAGAATAGGATTGAGAATAGCACCCTTAATAGCATTTTCAATAGCACTCCCAATACCACCCCCTATACCACCCCCTATCTTACCCGAAAAATCCTATAAGTATTGTTAAATCAAAGACTTAGAAGAAAAATCTGGGGTCTAAAAATATTACTGTCAGTAATATTTTCCCAATTGACTTGGGCTATAATTGGCTTATGGCCAGCAAGTTAGTTGGCGAACTCCTCCGAAAGTATCGGAAGGAGGCAGGTCTGACCCAGACAGATGTGGCGAAAGTGGTCAAATGGAGAGGGTTGGCAACTTTTTCATCTCAATCTCAATAAGACTTCTCCTGCCTTCCCTTCAAATTTTGGGTTCTGGTTTCGGTTATACAACCTCCTTGCCCAATAACTGACATTATCTTTCACATAACCCTTTAACTCCTCAAATGTAATCTCTTTATTTTCATCCTTATCCGCTTCACCCCTTAACCCTTTTAAGAAGTAATAAGTAAAAAGACTGTGTTTCTTTTCTGGATACCAGGATGCGACTTCATCACTTTCCGCGGAAGTCATTATCATACCCTTATCTTTAATCCCTTCCACCTTTTCAACTTTAATCCCGGTTAAAGGCGAGGCATATTTGATAATTAGTCCTTTATCATAGGCGCCAGAAAAACAGGCATCAATAATCACAGTTATCCTTTTTGCCGGAATTTGGGCAAGATTTTCAAAGAATAAATCCAAAGGATAACCTTGCAATTCAATATAGGATGGGTCGGCATCCGAAGGCACAAAATAAGCTTTCTTCTCCTTTAGGTCGGGTGCGCCGTGTCCGGTATAATAGACAAACACCTCGGATTCATCCTTCTTAACATAATTATACAATTGTCCTTTCGGATTGCCTTTTATCCCAAAGACCCTTTCCCAATCTGCCTTAGTTGGATTTCGCAAAAATATGATATTCGCCTCTTGATAGCCGAACATATTGATAAGGTATTCCTTAATAATTCGGGCATCCTGCAAGGCATATTCAACCTTAGGAACATCCGGCTTACTATATTCACAACACCCAATGATTACCGCAATTCCGTTTTTATTTTCCATCCTGGTGACCGGAATATTCAAATCAACATCCGCGGTTAATTCTGGTAGCGGTTTAATCTCTACACTCTCTTTGGCTACTGGTTTTTTAGAAACTACAATCTCTGATGGCGAGACCATCGGCTTATTGAGCGGAAAGAGTATGGTATCAATTCTTGTGAAGATTCCCTTACTTTCGGTTGTTTTCAATCTTATCGCGAACCTCTCTCTTTCAAATCTTTTGGAGACATAGATTGGAAAAGTGACTTTCTTCCAATCACCGGGCGGGATATTGCCGACGGAAAAGGTTGTCTCCTTTCCTAAAAACATAATATTCTCTTCGGTTATGGGTAGGACCTCAACCTTTGTCCCTTCCGAAATCCCTCTTCCTAAATTTTGCAGGATTGCGGTTATTTCCACGGTTTCGCCTAATTCTATCTTACCATTAGAATTACCCATACTCTCGCCCTGTTCATCATCGTCAACCCCGGTCTGGGCTACTTTAACCTCCGGTGGCTCTAATCGCTTGGTTGAGAAGACCAAGACCTTTGGGTCAGCATCCGCACCAAAATAAGGCTCCTTAACATCAATCCGTAATTTTACCTCCTGGGTTTTAACTTGCTTTCCCGCTGAAATTGGTATTTTAATCGTCTTTGTCTCCTGAATATTTATCTTCTCAACTTCTAAACTTCCCAACTTCAAATCCTCATAATTTTCCAAGGGTGATACGAGAACTTTCAGATTATAACCATTCCCTTTTCCCTTATTCTTTACGGTTAGGTTAATTTCTCCCCTTTCCTTTGCATCAAGGACACCGTCGTTATTCTCGTCTTTTAGGGTTAAACTTATGATTTCCAGATAAGGTGGCAACCTTTCCGGTCTTTCCGCAACGACTTCTGGCTCTCTTTTTATCGGCGGTCTTTCAACCGGTGGTTTTTCTGGTTTTTTTAATGGTATATTATAAGAGATTGTAAGGGTTGGATTATAGAAGTCTTTCAGTTTTGTGGCAAAAATGTTTTCCGCTCCGATACGGAAAGAACCGATATTAAATTTTAATCCGAGAAGAAATAACGGAAAAGAGATTCCGGATACCGGAGTAGAGCCTACTATTTTGAATTCCGGGACGATGCCATAACCAGCACCAAATTCAAAGACCGAGATATGGCACTTAAATAGCCCGCCAAAATTATAAAATGACACCTTTCTGGCTTCTGAATTAACTCTTGTATAAGAGCCAAAGAGATTAAATCCATAACCAAAAATTTTTTCAGTCGTCGTCCACTCAAGGAATAGATTACCCGAAGTACCACTCCAATCAGACCAAAAAGAATATCCAACCCCGCCACCAAAACCAATTTTTGGTTCAGCCGACAAGAGAAATGGAATTAAAATTAAGAAAAAAAGCATCCTATGGCCAATACCAGACATCGTTTTTGTCTTTATAAGTACCATCAAATCCGCCAAGAACCCAGATTTTATTATCAAAGACAACCGAGGTGTGATAATACCTTCTTGGCCAGCCAGCATTTTCGGTTGCTTTGGTCCAGTTTATACCATCCGAAGAATACCAGACATCGTTTTTATAACTACTACCA
>Ga0129301_1000117_pt1 | contig 39555 bp, 37 predicted proteins | sample ConPoolayeHmetaG_FD_94489 | JGI IMG/M metagenome (GOLD analysis project Ga0129301, IMG submission 94489) | Hot spring microbial mat communities from California, USA to study Microbial Dark Matter (Phase II) - Cone Pool mat layer H metaG ...
CTGCTGGATCAACTGCCCCGACTCCTCCATAGTCGTGGCGGATGGCAAGTTCAAAGGGTTTGATCTAGATCACTGCAAAGGCTGTGGGATCTGCATGGCCGTCTGTCCGAAGAAGGCCATACGTATGGAACCGGAGAGGTGAGATGCATGCCCAAAGTGCTTCCCTTGAATGGGGACGACGCCGCTGCCTATGCTATGAAGCAGATAGATCCGGACGTCGTCGCGGCTTACCCGATAACCCCTCAGACCGAGCTCATGCAAAGCTTCTCGCAGTTCGTCGCCGACGGCTCGGTCCAGACCGAGCTGATAGTCGCCGAATCCGAGCACAGCGCACTGAGCGCATGCGTGGGAGCCTGCGCAGCGGGGGGACGCGTCATGACGGCGACCTCCTCGCAGGGCCTGGCCTACATGTGGGAGATCCTGTACATCGCTGCCGGATACCGCCTGCCGATCGTCATGAACGTGATAAACAGGACCTTGTCAGGCCCAATAAACATACACTGCGACCACTCCGACACGATGGGCGCTAGGGACTCCGGGTGGCTCCAGATCTACGGGGAGAACCCACAGGAGGCCTACGACAACACCATCCAGGCAGTCAGGATTGCCGAACACAAGGACCTGAGGCTCCCGGTGATGTGCTGCATGGATGGCTTCATAACCTCCCACGCGGTGGAGAGGGTGGAGCTTCTGGATGACGACGTGGTCAAGGATTTCGTGGGCGAGTATGTGCCCACCCACCCGTTGCTGGATATCGAGCATCCGGTCACCTACGGGCCGCTCGACCTCTACGACTACTTCTTCGAACACAAGATGCAGGAGATCGATGCCATGTCCCACGCGGAGGCGGTCGTCCGCGAGGTCTCCGAGGAGTTCGGCAAGATTGCCGGCAGGCGCTACTCTCTCCTGGAGCCCTACGCCATGGATGATGCCGAGTCGGCGATAATCGTGCTGAGCAGCACGGCAGGTACCACTAGGGCGACCGTGAAGGCGATGCGCAGGGCCGGGAAGAAGGTCGGCATGATCAAGCTGAGATGCTTCAGGCCCTTCCCGAAGGATGACATGGTCAGGCTGCTTGATGGAGTGAAAGCGGTGGCTGTACTGGATAGGTCCGACGGCCTCGGTGCCTACGGTGCACCGGTATTCAACGAGGTCAGAAATGCCCTCTTCGACGAGGATTTCAGGCCCCAGATCGTGAACTACGTCTACGGCCTTGGCGGCCGGGACATCGGCCAAGCCGACATCGCCAAAGTCTATGCGGACCTAGCCGAGATAATCTCCACCGGCAAGGTGAAGCAGAGGGTCAGATACCTAGGAGTGAGGGAGTAGGAGGCGAACTGGATGCCAAGTCTGAAGACGCTTTCAACGAGGAAGGAAAGGCTTTCCCCCGGCCACCGATTGTGCGCCGGTTGTGGGGCCTCGGTCGCCGTGAGACAGATACTCCTGTCCACCGACCTTCCGATCGTGGCGTGTTGCGCGACGGGTTGCCTTGAGGTCGCAACCACGATCTACCCGTTCACCGCTTGGGAGATCCCCTTCATCCACAACGCCTTTGAGAACTCCGCGGCCACCATAAGCGGCGTCGAGACCATGTATCGCGCGCTCAAGAAGCGCGGCAAGATACCCGCAGACAGGAAGATAAGGTTCATAGCCTTCGGCGGGGACGGCGGAACCTACGACATCGGCCTCCAGGCGCTTTCGGGAGCTCTGGAGAGGGGGCACGACTTCACGTACGTTTGCTACGATAACGAGGCCTACATGAACACCGGCATTCAACGCAGCAGCGCCACGCCCATCGGGGCGCACACCACGACCAGCCCATGCGGCGAGGTCGAACCGGGCAAGAGGGGATACAAGAAGAACCTCACCCAGATCGTTGCTGCCCACGATATCCCCTACGCGGCTCAGGCAACCCCATCATACTACATGGACCTAATCAACAAAGCGAACAGGGCGATAGAAACCGAAGGGCCCACTTTCCTCAACATCCTTTCCCCCTGTCCTCGGGGATGGAGGGCGGAAACGACCCAGTGGGTGGAGCTCGGAAAGGCAGCCGTGGAGACCTGCATCTGGCCCCTCTACGAGGTTATCGAGGGCAAGTACGTCCTCAACGGCGTCACCCAAAGGATCGCCGAGGGAAAGGTCCAGAAGAGGCCCCTCGAGGACTGGCTGCGCATGCAGGGCCGGTTCAGGCACCTTTTCACCGAGAAGAACAGGCCGATCATCGAGGCTGCCCAGGCGAAAGTGGACAAGGACTGGGAGAGGTTAAAAGCCCTGGCTTCCCTCTAGTTCTGAGGTGAAGCCCGGGGTGGCGTTGGACGCGCGTAGCACCCTGCTCGTCATCGTGGACCTAGTGGCACTGCTCGTGCTCACGCGCTACCTCGCCGTAGGTTACATGGCAGTCCTCTTCGGGCTTCTCCTGCTGATCGTGTGGTTCTGGCTGTACAAGGCCTTCGTCTCTTGGAATTTCAGGCGATCCGTATCGATCGCCTTCCTGGCGGGGCTGGGGCTGTACGTGCCCAGCTTGCAGGTTAGGATAGTATGCCTGGCCTTCGTTGCGCCGGCTCTGGCCTCGGCGAGCATGACGGTCATCAGGGCCAAAGGACAGGACTGAGACAACGCTCGTTCGGGTCAACCTGCTTGACAATCATTTAATAGAGCTCGGGGCTCTTCCCTCAAAGGAATCCCCGGCTTGAAGCTCCCGCCCTTGGCGACTAACCTCATAGGAAGCTTTCCGCTGGCCAATAACCGGGCCAACTTCGCTAGGGCGATTGACGACCAGGTCAAGGCCGGGCTCGATTTCGTGAGTTATCCGCAGTTGGCCGATATGAACAGCATGTTCCTGGACCCCCTGGTGGACGGGGCCACCATCCGGCGCGAGGGAAATGGATTCGAGATCACCCAGGATTTCCAGCCCGTGGTGACCAAGGAGGTCCGCCGTTGGGTCGAGGACGCGCACGAGATCCTCAGGGGCAAGAAAGGGACGATCCCGCTCAAAGCCTGCGTGACGGGGCCGTTCACGCTCTCGAGCGTGCTTAAGGTCGAGGGCGCGAAGAAGAAGCCCTTCCCTTCCGGCTACCTTGATCTCGTGGTGGAACATCCTTGGGTGATCGAGAAGCTGGCCGGATACGTCCACAAGGTCTGCGCAAGGTACTCGACGCTGAGCTCGATCGTCAGCGTGGACGAGCCCTTTCTTTCCGTCCTAATCGGCAAGCGCACGAACCTCCTTGAGCTATCCATGAGCCGGGCGCAGGCCACCGACCTGGTAGCCGAGACCCTGGATGAAACCTTGCACGGCGTAAGGACGATCCCATGCATCCACGTGTGCGGCGGGATCGGAAGGCAGCTCTCCGAGATCCTTCTCGGAACCAGCGCGAAGATCATAAGCCACGAGTTCTCGAGGATGGATCACAACTTCGAGTCCTACGAGCCAGATGAGCCAGAATCCTACTCAAAGGTTCTGTCCGTGGGCGTGGTTAGCACAAGTCCCACGAACGACCAGGACGGGGTGGAGCCCACGGCCGTCGTCGAAAGAAAGATGGAAGGCGCGATAAGTCGCTACGGCGTCGAGAATGTGGTTTTCTCGCCCGATTGCGGTTTCCGCCCCCTTGCCGACCTGCTGGGGCAGGAAGAGGGCTATTCCTTGGCAATGCGCAAGATCGCTGTCCTAGTGAGTGCGAGGCAGAAATTGGCGGCGAAGCTCGGCCTGATCGGTGTTGGAAAGCGCTGAGGAGCGGTGTATAGGGATTTGTCATCCGATGGTGGCGAGTGCGATTTCTGCGGGCAGAGAAGCTTCATGCCCTACCGATGTCGTTACTGCAACGGGAGGTTCTGCCCCGATCATCGCCTGCCCGAAAATCATGCATGCGAAGGGCTCAGGCGCCCGCTGGCGAAGACCACTTGGGAAGACTACTCGGCCCACGTGCGCAGAAGGAGAGCTGCCGAAGCCCCGAGGATTTGGGAGCGATGGGACAGGGAGGAGGAGTCCGGGCGCTGGGCCGGGCCCGCCTGGCCACCCGTCACAACGAGATTCAGGGATCACGCCTCGGACCAAGTTCAATCGGCGAGGAGGATGCTCGTGGGCGCGATCATCTCGGCCCTGATCATCGGGCTTTTGCTCAGATTCGTTATCCTTAAGGGCTGATGATGGCCTTGAGGCTTCGAGTTCTTGCTTCAGTTCCTGCGCCATCTGAGGACATGCAACTCTGCGAAGAGGTCTTGGAGGCTGGCTCACGTCTGCGACTTGCAGGGGTGGAGGTGAAGCTCGGCAGGGACGGGCTCATCACGCGGAGGATGCGTGATTGGCTCACCGAGGCATTGTCGTCCTATCGATTCAAGCGCTATGCCCATCTACCCTACCTTCAGGGGCAGGTCAACTTGGCCAGCCCAAACCCAAGGATGGCAAGGAAGGCCCTTGTCGCAGCGCTTGAATCGGTCCAGTTCGCGGTCGATCTCGGTTGCGAGTTGGTGAACACCCACATCGGGGTTGCCCTCGGACCGGGACCCCACCTTCCAAGGGCGGTATCCATGCTGCAAACGTTGACCGAGGAATCCCTCAAGGTGGGCGTGGAGGTCTGCGTCGAAAACCAAGAGAAAAGCTGCGGCGGGATACTGAACACGCCAGATGACGTGCGCGCACTCCGAGCATACGATCCGGAGGTCTCGCTCACCTACGATGCGGCCCACGGGAACACGCACGGCTTCGGAGTCAGGGAGTTCCTCCCCGCCGTCTTGCCGAGGCTCAGGTACCTGCACCTCCATGACAACGACGGCCAATGGGACCAGCACCTTGCGTTAGGGCGCGGCAACGTGGACCTTAAGCATCTGATGGCGGAGCTGGGGAATTGCGGCGACGCGGGCCGAGGGCCCATGCCCACGACCTTGGAGCTCGCCGCAAGGGACCTGGAGCCTTCGGTGGATTACCTGAGGCGGCACGCAGGAAGCGGGCTTGAGATCGAGTAGGGGATCGATCCTTGGACGCCCTGGACCGGCTCGCAGAGGAATACCTCGAACGCGTCGAAATGGGTCTGGACGCGATACGTTCCCAGCTCCGCAGGCCACCCTTGGCCGGCCAGCCCGCGGACAGGAGGGCCGTCGTTCACTGCCACTCAGCCCTGTCGCACGATAGCAGAGGGTCCCTGGACGAGATAACGGATGCCGCAAGGGCGACGGACACAGAGCTCGTCATGATCACCGAGCATCCGCGCTCAGATTTGGACGTGATAGCCGACGGTTTCAGTGGAAGAAAGCGAGGTGTTCTCCTCGTGCCCGGGGCCGAGACCGGGCATCTGCTGGTCTTCTTCACCGAGGGAAGACTCGACTACTCCGTCACCCAGAGGGAGATGATCGTGCAGGCGCAGGAGAAGGGCGGAATGACCTTCCTTTCCCACCTGGAGGAACGGGAGGATTGGGAATTGGAGGGTCTCACCGGCACGGAGATCTACAACGCACACGCTTCCTTCAAGCTTCAGAAACGCCTCTCCGAGGTCTTCAGGCCGGACTCGGCACCGGGGTTGGAAAAGCTGGTGGAGACCCTTCTGGCAATCTCCCTTCATCCCGACATCGGACTGTCAGCGATATGCGAGACCCCGCATATCTATCTGCGCGGCTGGGATCGGATGCTGCGCAGCTCAAGGACCACGGGCATCGGCGCCAACGACAGTCACGCAAACTACACGTTCCATCTGCGTGCCAATGAGGTCGGAGATCTCCAGATCCAAGATTTCTCGGGAAGGAGGATCGCGACGCTGCCTTCAAGCGCCGAGGTCGCGCGCCGCATACCTGGTGGGGGAATCACCTTCAGGCCGGACAACTACGAAGCGAGCTTCCGCCATGTTGGAACCCATCTCCTCCTCGATCGGTTGAACCGAGCCGCGATCATGGAGTGTCTCTCGAACGGGAGGTGCTACGTCGCGTTCGATTGGCTCGCAAATCCGACGGGGTTCTCCTTCAGATGGGAGACTGACCGCGACCGTGGCCTCATGGGCGACAGCGTGGCTGCAGGGGAGAAGCCCACCCTGTTTGCGAACCTGCCGGCGCCGGCCGAACTGATGCTGAAAAGGCACGGCCAGCTAGTTGCAAGCGCCAAGTCCGACGCGCTCGAGTACAGGCCCAAGCTACCGGGGCCCTACCGCCTGGAGGCCTATGTTGAGCTTGTCGGCGAGCCCAGACCGTGGATCTACAGCAACCCCATCTATGTGACTTAGGCCTGAGAGTGGGCTCTGGAGCTAGGCCATGAAGTCTGCGAGGACCTCGTTCTCCGTTCTCCTGCTCATGTAGATGCTGTCAACCAGCGACCGAGCCTTCTCCCTCTGGCCGATCTCCATGAGGTAGTCCACGTACTCCTGGTCGATCTTCGTCAGGAGATGTAGTTCTCCTTCCTTCTTCCTCTCTTCGAACGCCGCCTTGGCCTTGTCGAGGACCATCTTTGCCTTTTCCCTTTCCCCCATCTCTTGCAGGAGGTCGATGTACTCCTTGTCCACTGGGGTGAGAAAGCTCTCCTGGAACTTCCTAGCCCTCTCGTACGCTTCTTCCAGCAGCTCGGCGGCTCTCTGTGTATTCCCGGCTTCGATCAGCCTTCTTAGTTCCTGGCTTTCCGACTCGGTAAGAAGGCTGTCCGGCTCCCTCTTCATCTTTGCGTAAGCCTCGTCCACTAGCCTGCGTGCCTCTTCGGCGTAGTTGAGCTTGATGAGCGCCTTTATGTACTCCTTGTCGATCTCGGAGATGAAGGTTGTACCTTCCCTTTCCGACGAGATGGGTTTCTCCGATGCCATCGGCACATCCTCCTTTTTCTTGGGTGGAGCGACTCTCTTCGTCAAGTCGTCCGCAGTCCTGCTCTCCTTACCCATGCCCAGCATATCGGTCGCCTCGTAACCGTCCGAGGATGGTATTGCATATTATTGTATAATACTTCGGCGCTGTTCAATCTTTTGCTAAGAGAATATAAATATTTCGCTAGAGCCGGGAAAAGTGTTACAGAAAAATGTTGACGGATTTGCCCATTACCAACAAGAAGCTATAAGAGACCTCTCCCTCACGGGGGGACCGTGCCTGGCGTAGTGGGGTTTGGCGCGCTGAACATGGACAAGATCGCGTTGGTCGACAAGATACCGTCGGCGGAGGAGGAAGGTTTCGTGCTCTCCGTGGAGTGGCACCCCGGGGGATCGGCCGCAAATACCATCGTCGGCCTTTCCCGGCTTGGCATGCGCACCGGTTATGTGGGCAAAGTTGGAAGAGATCCAGAGGGCTCTGCCATGCTTAGGGATCTTGCGGCCGAGGGCGTGGAAACAAGCGGCATCGTTGTCTGCGAGGGCAGGACGGGAGCCGGGCTGTCCCTTGTGGACAGGCAAGGCCAAAGGGCCCTCCTCATCGACCCCGGAGTGAACGACTGCATCTCGCTGCAGGACGTGGATCTGGCGTACCTCGCGAGCTTTGACCTGCTCCACATGACCTCCTTCGTCTGCAAATCGACCGACCTCTCGCTTCGAACCCAGCTTGCCATTGCGCAGGAAATCGAAATCCCACTGAGCCTGGACCCAGGCCAACTTTACGCCGAAAGGGGACTGGCTGCCCTGAAGCCCATAATTGAGAAATGTGCGGTCGTCCTTCCCAACCAAAGGGAGCTTCGGCTAATGACCGGGCTAGCTCCAGCAGAGGGTGCAAGAAAACTGCTGAGGATGGGGGCAAGAGCGGTTGCGGTCAAGATGGGGCTCAAGGGATGCTACATCACCGACGGAACCATCAAGGAAAGGGTCCCTGCCTACGGAGGCAGGGGGGTGGACACAACCGGCGCAGGCGACGCCTTCAACGCTGGGTTCATCTACGGGTTGATGACTGGAATGAGCTTGGCCGACTGCGGCAGGATCGGGGCCAAGGTTGCCTGGTTCTGCGTCCAGAAGTTGGGAGCCCGGGCCGGCCTCCCGACCAGAAAGCAGCTCGAAGAGCTCGCCGATGGGTGCTAGCCCAGCGCACCTATGCTGGTCCCACGGATCTTCTTTCTAAAGGTCTCGCTCTCGGCGATGACAGCTTCCACATCAGCGTCCTGCAGCCAGTAGAGCCTTGGAAAGGACTCTGCCGAGGGGAACGCCATTCGAAGCTCCTTTGCCAGATCGGCCGTCAAGAGGCCCCGGGACTCCAACCGACCGAAGACCCCCAAATCCCATTCGCACGCCGCCTCCCTCACCGCTTCGTGCCCGCCGATCCCGTATAGCTCAAGCACGGCCGCCGTCGCCCAGCAGTTTCCGGAAACCACCGCGACGTTCGAATTCCGGATTGAGTATCTGTTGCCGTTGAAAGAAACAGCGAGGCCCCCGGCGTCCCTTGCCCTGGAAAGCATGACGCTGTCGGTGATGCTGTCGCCGATGACCTTCGATTCGGCCAGCGACCTTCCTTCCCGGGACAGAGCCCTGAGGAGAGCCTCATACTTCCTGGTTCCCCCCACCGGTTTCACCGCTTGCATCAGTTGCGCGAACGAACTCTCGGGGAGAATCTTCCAGAAGAACTCGTCCAGAGCTTCCTTCGCCTCCCGGCAGGAATCCACCAACATCCCTGAATCATCCACTGCGATGAGCGGCATCGCGGCTATCCTGCGCGTCCAATCCTTGACCATGCGGATATCTTTCTCCCGGATGCCCGCCGAGAGGCGATCGATTGGAAAGCTCGTGCAGAATGCATTCCTTCTCGGCACTCCGAGGAAGGAGCAGATGAAGTTGACGTACTGCTCATAGGATGTGGATATGAGATAGAAGGGGTCGCTGCGCCTGATGTAGCGTATCGCCTCCCTTGCCCCGGGGATCACGGTAGTATTGTCGGGCGAGGCGGCGACTTGCCTTAGGAATCGTTCGTCGGCTCCATGCGCAACGAGAAGTGGCGCTATGAGCTTGAGAGTATCGCCTGCCTCGTACCCCGGCGCCTTCTCGACCAAGAACCGCACGTCATCGTAGGAGGATATGACCTGGAAGACGCGATCCCCATTAGGCACCGCTTTCGCAACCGAATCGAAGGCATGGTCAGCCTTCACCCATGGCCCTTCAAGGTCCGATTCAACCATTGGCCCGTCCACGCCTGATCCGATTCATGTGGGAGACCCTCTTCTCCAGGAGGCGCTTGGTGCCTATGTCCGGCCTGTGGAACACGGGGCCTCTGATCCTCGATATGGCGTCCTCGGCGATCCTCTCCGCCTCGACCATGGTGTCGGCTATGCCGGTACAGGTCAAGGCCCTAGAGCTGCTCATGAAGATCTCTCCATCGCGTTCGTCGACGGAGGCGAAGTGGATGAGGGCCTTGGAACTTCCCAGGTCGCCAATTTCCACCTTGCCGCCCTTCACCGGATCGATCGGGTAGCCCTGGGGCGCGACGTACTTGCAGACCGTCGCCTTGTTCTTAAAGCTCGGAACCAACTTGCGCAGCTTGCCCTCCGCCATTGCCCAGCAGGCATCCAAGAAGTCCCCTTCGAAAAGGGGCAGCACATTGATGACCTCAGGGTCGCCCCATCTGGCGTTGAACTCCAGAACCTTGGGGGTCTCCGCCGTCAGGATGAATCCGCCGTACAGAGCACCCTTGTACCGCAGGCCCTCTTTCCTGAGCGCTTCCACGGTCCTCTCCATCACCTGCAGCGCGGCGTAAAAGTCCATTGCCGTCATGAAAGGCAACAGGTGATTGCTGTCCGAGAACGACCCCATGCTCCCGGTGAAAGGACCCGTGTCACCCTCGTAGGCGAACTTGTTGTCTTGCACGATCGGGGTTGGCACCAGGTGCTTGCCGTCGACGAAGGCCTGCAGCGTGAACTCCTCGCCGATGAGAAGGTCCTCGACCAAGACCTTCGCCGCGCCTCCTATCCTTTCCTCGATTACCTTCCTCGCGTACGCCTTGGCCTCCTCTAGATCCTTGAGCTGTCCGGACACCCTCGGATCGACTATCTTCACCCCTTTCCCGCCGGTCAGACCTATTGGCTTAACGACAACGGGCCTGGCCATCTCGTCGATGAACTTCTCTGCCTCCCGGGGATCCTCAAATGCCCTCCACTCCTTCCTCCCCGGAATCCTGTACTTGTCCATCAGCCACCTTGCGAAGAGCTTGCTAGTTTCTATCTCTGCCGCCTTCCTCGATGGGCTTGCACACACTATCCCTGCGCTCTCCAGATCGTCCACCACGCCGGCCTCCAGCGGACCCTCGGGCCCGATTACCGCGATGTCTATGCCCATGCGGCTCGCATAGGAAGCCACCTCACTTCCTTTTCTAATGTCCCCGATCTGGTATCCCCGTGCGATGCGTAGGATCCCCGGGTTCCGGGCCGTGACGTAGCAGTACAGCTCTGGTTTCTGAGGACTTCGGGCCAGGGCCTCAGCGATCGCATGCTCCCTAGCCCCGTTTCCCACGACCAACACCTTCTGCATCCGACCACCTATGAAGTCAGCGCCTGCTTGTATCGTTCATCCTCGATCTTGACGGGATACTGGCCCGTAAGACAGGCCAAGCAGAGGCTGTCCTTCCCAAGCCCAATGGCTTGCACGAGGCCCTCGATGCTTAGGTATCCAAGCGAGTCCGCCTTCAGCTTCCTCCGTATGGACTCCACGCTACGCTTGGAAGCCACAAGTTCGTCTCTGCTCGCCATATCTATGCCCATGAAACAGGGCCACTTCAGCGGCGGACAGCCGATCCTGACGTGAACCTGCCGGGCCCCAGCTCTCCTGAGGATCTCGACGATCTGACGCGTCGTCGTTCCCCTCACAATGCTGTCGTCCATCAGAACCACCCTCTTTCCCTCGATGAGGGGTCGGACCGCGGCCATCTTCAGCCTGACCGCCTCCTCGCGCATCGGTTGATCCGGCATGATGAATGTGCGCCCTATGTAACGGTTCTTGAAAATCCCCTCGACCGCGCGGATGCCGGATTCCTCGGAGAAACCAGCCGCCGCCGTCCTCGCCGAGTCTGGGACCGGGACGACCACGTCGGCCTGCACGGGATGTTCTCTAGCGAGAATCCTGCCGATTCTCTCCCTCACATGCAGCACGTACTTTCCCTCGACGATCGAGTCGGGCCGGCAGAAATAAACGTACTCAAACATGCAGTGAGCCGGTTTCCTCTCACGGAACGGCCTCACGCTTCTGGGTCCGCCATCACCAAAAAGCACTATCTCGCCCGGTTGAACCGAACGTTCAAACGCGCCTCCGGCCGCCTCCACCCCCACGGACTCGGATGCGACGTAGTAGGTCTCCCCGCACGAGCCGAGACAGAGCGGGCGGAAGCCTAGCGGATCCCGTACGGCAGCGAGTTCCCCCTTTCCGGTCAGTATGACGAGCGAGTATGCCCCGCTGATCCTCCTCATGGTATTGATCAGGGCTTCCTCTAGGTCATGGCGCAGCAGCTCTATCGCTAGCACATGGGCGATGAGCTCCGTGTCCGTTGAGGAGGTGAAAACGTGGCCACGCCCTGCTAGATACGATCTGAGCGATTCGGAGTTCACAAGATTGCCGTTGTGCGCGATCGCTATGCCGTTCTTGGTCCCCTTGATGAGGAAGGGATGACAGTTCTCCGGGGAGGCCTCGCCGGTTGTGGAGTAACGATTATGTCCAATTCCAACGTGTCCGAAGAGGTCCTGCAGATCGGCGTCGTCGAAGACCTCCCTGACCAGGCCGAGCCCGCGGTGTAGGCGAAGCTTCTCCGTGTCGTAGGTGCAAATCCCCGACGCCTCCTGGCCTCTGTGCTGCATCGAAAGCAGGCCGCAGTATATGGACTTCGCCACCATCGTCTCGCAGTCGGCAGAGTACGCCGAGAATACTGCGCACTTCTCCTTTGCAGCCAACGCGCTACCGCCCCCGGCTTTGGGTCTTCGACCGGCGGTCATCTAATAAATCCTACGCATCGTTCATCGGCGGGGTCTCTGCCAAACGGCGCCCGATCCATCCCTCGTAATAGTTATTAGAGTTGCTGGCCTCTGGTGGGCGTGCGCGAGTCCTTCCTGGACATCGAGACGACCTCGCTTTCTGCCGACACTGGGATGTTGGTCTGCTCGGTCATACGCAGGCGAGGGAAGGATTCGGTCTTCTTCGTCCCTTCGCCCGGGAGCGAGGGCCGTGTCTTGGACAGGCTCTGCGCCGAGATCAATAGGTGCGATGTCTTGGTGACCTTCAACGGCAGGTCCTTCGACCTTCCGTTCATACTCTCTCGCAGGCTCATCTTGGGTGCGAAGGACCTCGGCCTGGCTCCAGGTTGCCATGTGGACATCTTCGAGCACTGCAGACAGATGCTCAGGTTCGACAAGCTCAGCTTGGACCATATCGCAAGCGTCTTGGGGATCGAGGTAAATGCTGCGCTGACGGGAAGGGAGATACCGCATCTCTACAACACCTACCTAGCCAACCATAGCCGACAGACCAAGCAACGCATCATAGATCACTGCGTCTCGGACGTCCGCACGTTGGAGAAGGTCTACCGCAGACTTCAGCCCTTGATAGCGAAAGAAGGCGCTGACCTATGACGATCAGGGTACAGATCCATGGGAGCGGGATGGAGGTCGGGCGATCCTGCATAGGTGTTGACAACGATATGCTCCTTGATTGCGGCATACTGATGTCCGAGGAGCTTGACCCCGCGCCGGCCGATTTCTTCCCTCGGGTTTCGAACCCCCGGAAGATACACAGGATCTTCATCACACACGCACACCTCGATCACTCAGGGTACCTTCCTTTCATCGTGGACTCTGGATTTCAAGGCGAGGTGTACTGCGTCAAGCCCACCAAGGAGCTACTCAAGGTTCTCTTCATCGACTCGCTCAATCTCGCGAAGGGCCCTTGGTCGGATCTTGACGAGTCCATCGTCGACAGGGTAATGGAGATGACGATCCCCGTTGATTACGGGGAGGAGATCGCGGTGCCCGGGGGCACGGTCAAGTTCATCAAGAGCCACCACATCCTGGGCTCGGCCATGGTCTACATGGAGAAAGGCGGCCGCAGGGTTCTCTACACGTCGGACTTCAACGTCGGAGGCACCAGATGTTTCAAGGGCGCAAAGCAGGAGGCTCTAGACCACGAGGAACTCAAAGACCTTGATGCCCTGTTCCTAGAGTCCACCTATGGCGACACCGTCAGGCCCCCCAGGGCAGAAAGGGAGAGATACCTCATCCACGCCACCTCCGAGAGCCTTGACCAAGGACGACGGGTGTTCCTTCCTTGCTTCGCCCTCGGCAGGGCGCAGGAGCTTCAGAAGATCTATCTTGCAAACCGATCCCAGATCCCCTTTGCAAACGTCCATGTCGACGGCATGATAAGGGAGATGAACCGGATCTATGCCCGGTATGAACGATTTCTGGACTCCGACTTCCCGCTGGCCTTCAGGGAGGTCCATCAATCGGTCAGGGACCAGGTCCTCAATGACCCCCACGGCATCGTCATAACCACTTCAGGCTTCTGCCAGGGAGGGCCCATCAGGTTCTACCTGGAGAACGCATCCCCGGGCGACACGGTCATCTTCTCCACATCTTTCTTCCCGCGAGGAACGATGGCGGACAGGATCAAAACAGAGCGAGCCTACGGGGAGACCCCCCTCAACGTTGAGGAGGTTGATCTCTCGGCGCATTCCAGCTTCGCCGATTCCAAGCAGTTCGTAGAGCTCATCAGCCCAAGGGCGGTGTATACTCTACACGGCGACCCGGTGCCGGAGAAGTTCCTCGCATTCCAACTTGGTGGCTATCCCCTCGTCAATGACCAGCGCCTGGTCATCTAGACTGCGCGGCCTCCCCAGCCATGAACTGCATCTCGCACAGTTCGCGGTAAAGGCCGCCCTTCGCCAGTAGCTCGTCGTGCGCGCCCTCCTCCACGATTTCTCCGTGATCCATCACTATGATCCTATCCGCGTTCCTGATCGTTGAAAGCCTGTGAGCTATGACGATGGAGGTCCTGTTCTTGAGAAGCTCCTCCAGCGCCTCCTGTATCAAGAGCTCCGTATACGGATCCACGCTCGAGGTTGCCTCGTCCAGCAATAGGATCGGCGGATCCGCCAGAAGCGCCCTGGCAAACGAGATCAGCTGTCTTTGCCCGACCGAGAGGTTGCCTCCACGCTCGGTTATCTCAGTATCGTATCCTTTTGGAAATCTCGATATGAAATCATCGGCCCCCACGGTCCTGGCTGCCGCGCGCACCTCTTCGTCGGATGCGTCGGGTTTGCCGTATCTTATGTTATCCCGGATGGTCCCTGAGAAAAGGATGGTGTCTTGGAGCACTATCGCCATGTTCTTCCTAAGCGAGGCCAGCTTGATGTCCCGTATGTCCCGTCCATCGACCTTGATGGACCCTTTCGTGACATCGTAGAAACGCATCAGGAGGCTGACGACCGTCGTCTTGCCGGCTCCCGTTGGTCCCACGATCGCTAGCCTTTCGCCAGGCTTGACGTGCAGGGTGAGGTTGCGGACGACGGGATGGCCAGGGACGTACTCGAAGGTCACGTTCTCAAAGTCCACCCTTCCCTCCACTCGCCCAATCTCCACCGCATCGGGCCGGTCCTCGATCTCAGGAGGCGTCTCAAGTAGGCTGAAGATCCTCTCAGCGGCCGCGAAGGCAGACTGGAGGCTGTTGGAAAACTGTGTGAGATCCTGGATCGGGCCGAAGAACTGCATGACGTATTGCTGGAACAGGATCAGCACGCCAAGCGTTATGGCACCTGTGATGTAGGACAACCCTCCGAAGTAGTAGACGATCATCAGGCCCACGGAGCCGATGATCTCCACGGCCGGGAAGAAGATGGACATGACCTGCGCGGCATAGACGTTCGCCTGCAGGTTCTCCACGTTTGCATGATCGAACTCCTGAGCGTTTCTGTCCTCCCTGCTGAAGCTCTGCGCCACCCGTACTCCGCTGATGCTTTCCTGGAGCCTTGACATGACCCCCGCGATCTTCCTCCTCGTCTGCCGATAAGCCCGCCTTGCCATCCCCCGGAACAGAAAGGCGACGCCCAGGAGCATGGGAATCGTAAGCAACGACACCAATGTCAGCCTCACGTTGATCATCAACATTACGCCCAGTATCATGCCGAGCCTGACGAAGTCGCTCAGCACGTTTAGCAAGCCGGTCGCCAGCACCTCGTACATCGTCTCAACGTCCGCCGTCACCTTGGACATGAGCCGCCCGACCTCGGACTTGTCGTAGAAGGACTTCGACATCCGTTGAAGTTGGGCGAACATCTGGTTGCGTATCTCCTTCATAAGACTCGAGCCTATCCAGTTCAATAGGTAGGTGCGGCCCATGTCGCCAAAGTAGGACAGTATGGTCAACGCGAGGTAAGCTGCCGCGACCCAGGCCAATCCACCGATCGCTTCGGAAAGCCCGATTTGCCCACCGGCCGATGGGACCAGGTATCCGTCAATCGCCCTCTTCACAAGCACTGGCTGCACCACTCCAAGGACGGCCCCACCGACGACCAGGATCACGCAAACGGCCAGGCGGCGCTTGTATTTGAGCGCGTAGGAGATCAACTTGGAGAGCAGAACCCTGTCGGGCATGGTCCGTTCGTATTCCTCGTCCTCGTCCATCCCATGGAAGTGGAAGTGCATCCCGAAGCCCATCAGCCCACGCCCCTGCCCACGGAGCCTGTCGCCTGGGCCCGGTATATCCTTGCGTAGATGCCCTTCCTTGCGAGCAACTCCTCGTGCGTGCCCTGCTCCGCTATCCTGCCCTGATCCATCACCATGATCCGGTTGCCCTTCCTGATCATCGACAGCCTCTGGGTTATGATGAAGGTGGTCCTGTCCTTCAGGAGGGCATCTAGGGCCTTCTGTATCTCGTGCTCGGTCTCGGTGTCCACGCTGGAGGTCGAATCGTCGAGGATCAGGATCTTTGGATCCATCAGGAGAGCCCGGGCGATGGCGATCCTTTGCTTCTCTCCGCCGGACAACGTCACCCCTCTCTCCCCGACCATGGTGTCGTAGCCCTTCGGGAACGCCCGGATGAACTCGTCAGCCTCTGCCATCTTCGCACACCGAACGATCTCGTCCATGCTCGCCTCCGGCTTGCCATAGGCGATGTTCTCCTTTATGCTGGTGGAGAACAGGAAGGTCTCTTGGGGGACAATGCCGATGTGCTTCCTGAGCGACTTTATCTTCAGATCCCGGACGTCGTGGCCGTCTATCTTTACGCATCCGGACGAAGGGTCGTAAAACCTCGGGATCAGATTCGCAATCGTGCTCTTGCCCGATCCCGTCGCGCCGAGCAGAACGACGGTCTCGCCCGGCTCCACGGAGAAGGAGACGTTGTCCAGGCTGCGCCTACCATCACCGTAGCCGAAGGAAACGTTCTCGAAGGAGACCCTTCCCTCGATCCTGTCCAACTCAAGGGCGTCCGGCTTCTCGACAAGTTCCGGCCTCTGGTCAATGATCTCGAAAACCCTTTTCGCTCCGGCGATCGCATCCTGGTAGATCCTGGTCATGTTCCCAAGCATTCTGAGAGGACCGGTCAGGCGAGCCACGTAGATGGTGAAGGCAATGAGCGTTCCGATGGTGAGGTCCCCGGCCGCAACCCTGTAGCCACCGTACAGGAGGATGGCGATCATGCTGAAATCGCTCAGAAGCGCGGTCATGGGACCATAGATGGACCTGATTCGCGCGAGCAGGATCGACAGGGCGAAGTATCGTTCGTTTCTTTCCTTGAACTTGCGGATCTCATTCTCCTGCTGACCGAAGGCCGCAACGACTTGGGCCCCGCTGAGGTTCTCCTGGAGGACGGAGTTCAAAGACCCAAAGACATCCCTGCTGGTGTACAGCGGCTCCCTAAGGATCTTGGAGAACCTCATCATCGCCCAGACGATCAGGGGGCCCGTGCAGAACGCCACGAGCGTCAGCCCCGGCGCGCCCAACACGAATATGCAAATGAAGAGCACGACGGCCAGGTTGATGAGCGCACCGGCGATCATCCTGAAGCCGAAGCTGAGGAACCTTCGGATAAGATCCACGTCCATCGTGGTTCTAGACATGAGCTGCCCGGTCTGCGTCCGATCGAAGAACGAGAATGACTGTGCCTGTAGGCTTTCGTACATCTCCTTCCTTAGCTGGTAGATTACTCGCTGTGCCACTATCTCGCCAAGATACCTCTGGAAGAACCCGAAGAACCCCGCAGCCGCGGTCGCGAGGACCACGAGGATGCACAGACGAAAAAGCATCTTCGCATCCCCACGGACGATCGCAACGTTCACTATCTGCCTGATGTAAAGCGGGGGAAGAGATTGGAGAAGCGAAACGATGACCAGACACAGGATGACGACCGCAGAGTACTTCCAGTACTTCACCCAGTATCCCATCAGGCGCCGGAAGACGCGCTTTCCTCCCTTGACCTCTAGGTACTCCCTGCCTGGCCCATCCGTTGCCGAGGGCGGCCCGCCCCACAATTTAACCATTCCTGCGCCTGGCCGCGCGCGGGCGATCTCTCGCCACCGCCAGCCCCGATAGTTCGGAATCGAATCGTTCGAAAGCGATATAAGTCTTTCCCATTATCCATTATCCATTATCCCTGACAGGCTTGCTCATTTCCTTGGCCCAAGGTACTCGACCAACCGCCGACAGAGCAGCGCGGGCAGCTCCTCCCTGTTCTGCGGAGTGACCACGATCAACCGCGTGTCGCTGCGCGCCTTCACCTTTGCGATGAAACCGCTACTGGTTCTGAAGTGCACTGCGGCGGCCAAGGGCGTTTCGGACTCGAGCTTTCCCCATACCTCGGCGGCAAAGACCTCGCTCTTCAGCTCCATGGGACCTATCTCGTCCACGACGAAGACGTCCGCTTTCCTTGAGAAAGCTTCCCGCGAGATCTCGTCCAGATCGGTGAGGTTCACCCCATACCTTGAGATCATGGGCACCCCGGAGCCGGCCAGCGAAACGTGAGCGAGGGTCCCTCTTCTGCCAAGCAGATCCACTATCTCGAATCCCTGTCGAATCGCCGCACACCTTATCTCAGGACAAATGATGCCTCCGACCACGTATCCCCGGTCACTGAGCAACTTGGAAAGCTTGGAGAGCACCGTCGTCTTGCCACAACCCGGCGGGCCGGTGACGAGGAGATTCTTCTCCATAGATTTGACCTCGGGCATCTGGTCTTATTCATATTGCTTCGAGTTGATCAAGGATCGTCCGCGTCTCCGGCCAACCTGGAAAGGGAAACGGCCCAGCGCGCGAGCCGGCCGACCGTCGGAAGTGACCTGGCTGCCGACGCAGGTTGCTTGGAGCGCCAACCGCGTCGACCCCACCCGAGATCGCTGCTGGCTCCAGGCGAAAGATAATTTAGAGGGCGGGCCCACGGCTCAAACCCGTGAGACGCGCATCATGCTGCTGGGAATCGATGAAAGCGGGAGAGGGCCGGTCATCGGGGACATGGTAGTTGCCGGGGTCGTTCTTCCTTCCAGAAGGTCCGAAAAGTTTCTCAGGGAAGAGGGCGTGCGAGACAGCAAGGAGCTGTCGAGAAAGAAGCGGGAGACTCTCTTCCCAATCATACACCAAGCCAGCTTGAACATAGTGACCCGAACGGTGAGTGCTTCTGACCTCGATGCTTGGAGGGAGTCGGGGAAGAGCCTCAACGAGCTGGAGGCGAAGGTTTTCGCCGAAATAATCAACGAGACCCGGCCGAGGCTGGCGATAGTTGACTGTTCCGATGTCGTCCCGCGCACCTTCCGGAAAAGGATCCACCGGTATCTCGAGCGCCCGGCCCCGAGGCTGATCTGCGAACACTACGCAGACAGGAACTACCCCGTGGTTTCGGCGGCCAGCATCATAGCGAAAGTCACCAGGGACCGCGCAATCCAGGAGCTATGCGCGTCGGTCGGCCAGCTGGGAACGGGATACTGCTCCGACGAACGGACGGTCCGATTCCTCGAGAACTGGTACGGCGCAAACCGATCTTTTCCGCCCTTTGTTAGGAGAACCTGGCGAACCATAGAAAGAATCAGGTCCAGCAAGAGCACCTGGAACTCCCGGGACCGCAGCCCTATAGCTTCCAGAGGTATATGAAGATCGCTGCGACTATGGCCACCTCGATGACGAACGGCGTCACCAACGGGTACCAGTTGAAGCCCTGGAAACTGCGCATCTTGTTCTGGAACAGCACCATGTAGAATAGGAAGATGAAGAGCAGGGTTCCGATGACCGAAAGAACCGAATACTTCAAGTTACGGGCGTAGATGCACAGGAACGCGAAGAAGCCCGCCACGGCAAGGAAGCCAAAAGTGGCAAGCGCAAGCAGTATCGTCCAGACCCAGGTGAGGATGTTCATCAGACCACCATTGTCGGATTTGCCCAAGACTGGGGCGGCAAGCAAGGAAAGCGCAACAAGGATGACGCCGACTTTTAGTTCGCGGCTTCGGAGGACATCTCTCACCGGATCACCTGGCCTCACTGGCTTGAGTTTCTTGAAATATATTTCGGATTCCCTATCAACCCTTGTTTGGCCCTCATTCCAGTATTTCGAAACCATTCCTTCACCCTCTTCGAGCCCATCTCCGCGTGAAAAAGAGGGATGCGGAATTTGCCAGGAAGTGGAATGTGACCGGAAAAAGGATGTTGGGCAGCCAGGCCTTGAAGGCGTATCCCAAGACGAGCCCCACGGAGACCGCGTACGCGACCTCGAGCGCCGACTCGTAGCCGATGTAGTGCACCGCACCAAACAAGATGGATGACGGGATCACCCCGATCACGCCGACCAACATGCCCCTGAAGAAAAGTTCCTCGCTCCAACTCACCGCGAAATTGAGCAGAAGAAGCTCCTTTGCTCGGAGGCCGAGGGCGAGGGCTTCCTCGAGCCGATTCCTGACCCCGAAGTACCTTGGCAGGAAGAGGAAAGGGATGACAACCAGGAAGAGCGCGGTTCCTAACGCAATCGCCCGTGTCCAGCCCGCAAGGGTGAGACCTATGGACCCAGCGCTCCCCAAGGCCGCCGCGTAGACCAGGGAAGCGCCGAGGAAGATCGTGGCCTGCACCAGGGTTATCTTGACAACCGCGCCTCTCTCGATCTGGACTTCGGGAGCCATCGTCATCCGTTCGATGCTTTTCTATAGGCTGGCGATGACTCCTTTCAGATATGAGAAGTCCCTCGCCGTCTGCGCGAGGATCTGCTCAACCGACATGCCCTCATATTCGCTGTGAAGGCTGACCGGACCATCAAATGAGATCTCCCTTAGGTATCGAAACACCTCGCGCCACGGGACCATGCCCTCGCTCAAGGGCAATAGCACCGCCCTCCATTTCTTTGGCTCCGTTGGGTCACACTGCCAGCCGAAGTCCTTCACCGCGACCACCCTGATGGCGTAGCTCAGCAGATCCATTCCGAGTTTCCAGCCCGACCTGCCCCCCTCGATCACCATGTGTCCTGGGTCGATGTAGGCAGCCACCTGGTCGGGGTCGAAGCCCTCCAGCAGCCTGCTGACGATGCCGGGAGTTGCGGTCATGTAGTCGCCCGAATGGATGTGGACCGCCGCCGTGACGCCGTTCTCCGCTGCGAGCTTCTGGATCCCCATAAGCTTCTCTCGGACCTCGCTGAGCTGTCGGTATGCGTTGCCGAAGCCCTCGTACCTCCAGTAGCCCAGCTTGATGTACCTCACCCCGCAATCGCCGGCCGCCGCGAATATTTCCGCTGCATAGGGGTCCTCGGCCTCGGTGATCGAGGTCGTGATCATCGGTACCTCCAGGCCGTACGACCTCAGCGTGCTCACGGCGACCGGAAGCCTTAGGTTGGCTTCCTCCGGGAGGATGTGCCCCGACGGCCTCACGGTTAGGTCCACGCCGTCAAGGCCGAGCCTGGACACCGCCTCCCCCACCTCCTCTATCCCCAGCTCCGCGAGCCTCTTGCTGAACATAAGGAACAACATGGGAGTTCAACCGCCTCCGCCCGCTGGAGGGAGAGTCCTTTTCATCCGGCAAGGCGTTGGACAAGCATTCTAGGCCTGTGCAAATACATTTTTAAGGTTTCTGGAGCGGCGCATGGCCAGAGGTTTTGCCCTAATGTTCCAGGTCTTTGGCAACGTTGGGGTCGTCCTAGCGCTGATATCATTCGGCATTGCGATCCTAAGCCTAGTTCTGATCCTCTACTTCGCCAAGTTCGTTCCGTAGAGTGCAGGGGTAGTCGCAGGGCCTTGGAACGTTCTAATCTACTAGTGGACAATCATGACTTTGACCCGGTCCGGCCTCTGCATCGCATCGAAGGCGGCCTGTATCTCCTCAAGTCGGTACCTGTGCGTGATGATGCGCGCTGGGTCCACGAGGCCCTTCTCCATGAGCTGAAGGGATTTCGTCATTGCGCGGGGAGTAACTGAGAATGACGCATCAACCCGCGTCTCACTGAAATGGATCTGCTTCGGAGACACGCCGATCTCGCCGGGGACGATGACGCCGAACATGTTTACCCTGCAGGCCCTGCCGGCCAGCCTGAGCGCTAGGGAAGCCGCCTCCAAGGTCCCGGCTGCCTCCACGACCACATCGGGGCCCTCGGGCATTATCTCTTGGACCCTCTTGACGGGGTCCTCGACGCTTGAGTTCACGGTATGTCGCACCCCGACCCTCGAGGCCATCCTAAGCCTCTCCGCAATCCTGTCAATCACAACGAGCCTGCCGGCTCCGGCCGCCATTCCGACCATTGCGAGGAGCAGGCCCATGCTCCCGGAGCCGACAATGACGACGTCCTCCCCCAGCCGCAGGCCCGAGTACTCGATCAACCCCTTGTACGATCCAGCGAGGGGCTCTGCCAGCGCTGCGGCCTCGAACGGAACCGTGTTGGGCTTGCGATACAGCACTTGCTCCGGCACCTGCACGAACTCCGCGAAACCCCCGTTCACAACCACGGGCTGCCCCTCCCCGCCGATCACGACTCCGTTCTCGCAGTGATTGGCCAGCCCCAGACGGCAGAACCTGCATCGACCGCAGGAAACGACCGGGCTCACGACGACGGCATCGCCGCGGCGCACCGTGTCGACGTTCGGGCCGATCTCCTCCACGACGCCGGACATCTCATGCCCCAGGATGATCGGGAACTTGAGGCCGTCGCGGGCGCCCATGTAGGCCAGGTTGTCCGTCTGGCATATGCCACAGGCGCGAACTCGAACCGCCACTTCGCTTCCCTTCGGCGAGGGGTCTGGAACCTCCCTCAGCCTGATCTGTCGCACGCCCTCCAGGACTGCCCCCTTCATCCGCTCCGACCAGCCTGGTCGAAGGTCCGGGCCTATTAACTATTATCAAGGCCGGGGACGGGGACGCCAGACAAGGGAGGCAGATGAATGCATGGGACCAGGGAATCCCTCAGGCTCTCCGGCTACCTGACGGCGGGCGATGTGGTGCATCACTTCTCGGATCCCCGCAAGAGGCGGGCCGCGATCCGCAGACTGCTAAGCATCGGCATCAGTAAGGCCTACGTTGAATTCTACCGAAGCGGCATCTGGGTTCACGAGAACGTGCTAAAACAAGTGAGGGACGCGCTGCAGGGCGAGGGCATCACGGCGTGGGGAGGCATATGCACGACTCACGGCGAGGGCCTAACCGACCCATCCACGCACGGGCAGTGGTGGATCTGTTTCAGTTCCCCCAGATCGAGGGCTACGCTGGAGCAGATGATGAGGATGGGCGCCCGGGTTTTCGACCATGTCATAGTCGACGATTTCCTCTGCACCTCGTGCAGATGCGCCCGGTGCAGGGAAGGGAGGGGACGGCGCGACTGGCCGACCTACTACAGGGACCTGATGGTGGATGTTGCACGTTCCTGCATCATCGGGCCGGCGAAGGAGGAGAACCCGGCCGTGAGAGTGATCATAAAGTACCCGCAGTGGTACGACAGGTTCCACGTATTCGGCTACGATGTGGCTCGCCAGAGCGCAGCCTTCGACGCAGTCTGGGTGGGGACCGAAATCAGGGACCCGAGGATAGAGTACGTGCACCAGTACGAGGCTTTTGCGAACTACAGCTATATTGCCTCGGTTGCTGGGGCGAAGGTCGGCGGAGCATGGTTTGACTACTACAACTGCTACCCCGAGGTCTATCGCGAACAGGCCTTTCAGAGCGTTCTGGCCGGGGCGTCCGAGCTCATACTGTTCTCGTACAGCCCGGCGAAGTACGATAGGCGCGACCCTGAAACCGGCGCCCTCCTCCGGGACTGGGAGACCTTGGATAAGCTTCACCGGTCGGTTAGGGGAAAGCATCCAGTGGGGATGGAGGGGTATAAACCCCCTGGGAGCGATCCCGGGCGGGAGGCCTTCATCTTCGACTATGTCGGCATGCTTGGCCTTCCCGTGATCGTCACGGCCAACAGGCCTTCAACGAAGACCATCTTCCTCCCGGCCCATTCCCTCAAGGACCCTCGCGTACAGGAGCTCCTTCAGCAGGTCAAGCCCGGCCAAGCGGTGATCGCCACCAGCGGGTTCCTCGAGGGACTTGTGGGCACATCGCTGCCAGAGGAACTCTTCGGTCTCCGCCGCGATCCCGTGGGAAGGAAGGAGATCTTCACCTTCAGGTTTGAGGTCGAGGGGAAGCTGCATCTAGCCGAGGAACGCGTCCTCCTCAGGTCCCATCTGAGACCTTCTGGAGCAAGCACCCTGGCCCAAGCTTTGGCGGGTCGGCCGTATCCGATCCTCACGGCGAACATGGTAGACGGCGCCACATACGTTGCCGTGTGCCTAGACACCTTCCGGTACCTTCCCTGCCACGGCCCCACGAGGGTCACGGTTGCCGAGCCCGTCTCCCTAGTTCATCTCCCGCAGGCTCTCCTCGACGTCCTTAGAAAACTCGCGCTATCGCCGCTCGGATTGTCCTTCAGCGCCCCAGCGAGGGTTGGGATCTACCTGTACTCCACTCCGGATCGCAAGACCCTGACCCATTTTGTCCTGGAGAACTTCTCGGACCAGGATGCGAGCGTGGCCATTGGCGGCATCTGCAAGCTCGAACTCGTTGCCGGCCGCGCGTCGGTCGTCTCCGAGTGCGGTAGCGAATCCGTTCGCCTTCCTAGGCGGGATCTAGCCCTCTTTGCCACGCGCCACAGCCGGATCGATTTATAAGATTCCCTCGGCGGTTCGTTGCCATGGCCGCAAGGATTGGCTACTGGGCACCGATGGAGGGCTTCAGGGATCCCTCGTACCTTCTCGAACTCGCGACCAGAGCCGAGAAAGCCGGCTTCGAGATGACCGCCGCCAGCGATCATTTCCACCCTTGGAGCCACCGTGGTGCCCACTGCACTTTTCCGTGGACGTGGCTGTCCTCGCTGCTTGCCAGAACCCACAGGACGGTCGTTGGAACCGCCTGTACGACGCCGACGATGAGGTACAACCCCGCGATCGTCGCCCAGGCTTTCGCAAGCATGGGGACCATGTACCCGGGCAGGGTCTTCCTCAGCGTCGGGACAGGCGAAAAGCTCAACGAGGAACCGGTCGGATTCGACTGGCCTGCCTTTGAGGTCCGCAGGGAGATGCTCGAGGAAGCCGTGGAGATCATAAGAAGGCTTTGGACTGGGAAGTTCGTCGAATACGCCGGTCGCTACTTCAAGCTTCGCAACGCTAGGCTATACGACGTTCCGACCCAGCCCATCCCCCTCATCATCGCCGCCAGCGGCAAGAAGATGTGTCGGGTGGCGGGGAGGCTTGGCGACGGTATCCTCACGGTTGCATCCATCCCGGAGTTCAAGGACATGGTGCTGCCGAATCTGGAGAAGGGAGCAAGGGAGGCCGGAAGGGATCCCAGAGCGCTCGTGAAGATGGTCGAGCTCAAAGTGTCGCTTGACGAGGACTACGAGAGGGCATTCGGGATGTGCCGCTTCTGGAAAACTACGGGAATCCACGGGCATATCGGGCTCTCCTCCGATCCCAGAGAGCTTGAGAAGATAGCGGATGAGTCGGTGACCGACGAGCGCATCAAGGAGCTATGGTTCATCACGACGAGCATGGATGAAGTGATCAAGAGAGTCCAGACCTACATCAAGGCGGGCTACGACTGGGTAATGGTGCACAGCTGCAGCCCGAACGAGGAACGGTTCATCGACGAGTTCGGAAAGCAGGCCATTCCACACATCCGCGAGAACCTGGCTTAGGGTCGACTGGGCTTGGGGACGTGTCATTGACTTCCAGTTGGAATAGGTTCTTCGCCGCTCTGGAGATGGAGGAGCCCGACCGCGTTCCGGTGTCGGACGTGGACGTTGACGCCGGGGTCCTGGAGAAATGCATTGGGAGGCGACTCTCCACAGAGGGAGAAAGGGCAAAGGCCCTGGCCCAGATCGGCTTTGACATGGTGGTCGCCAGGCATAGGCTCCTTGGCCACGGCCAACACATCCTCGGGCCGCGCGACCCGGACTGGGAGCCGGAATGGATCGATGCCGCTACATACAAGGGGGAATGGGGTGAGATCCGGAAACTGACCTCGGAGATGGAATCCCCGGTGGATGGCATCATACGCACCTTGGACGACCTCGAAGATTTCCACATCCCCGATCCTGCAAGGCAAGGCCGAGCCTCACCTGTCCGGGAAGCTGTCGAGGCGCTCGGGGAGGAGACCCCTGTTTTCGCTCTAGTTCACGACGCATTTGAGCTGCCGTGGATGATGCGAGGCAGCATAGCCCGTCTGGTGGCCGACTACCGCAGGCAACCCCGCCTCGCCGAGAAGCTCGCCCGGATCTCCACGCGCTTCAACATAGAGATGGCGAAGATCCTGTTGGACGAGGGAGCCGCAGGCATCCTGACCGGCGATGACTACGCCTTCTCCACGGGGCCGTTCATGAGCCCCGACCAGTTCCGAACCTTCATTTATCCGTATCTTCGGCAGCTGATTCGCGCGGTTCATAGGAGAGGCGCGCCCTTCATCAAGCACACGGACGGCAACTTGTGGCCGATATTGGACCTGATAGTTGAGGCAGGGCCCGATGCCCTCAACCCCATCCAGAGCGAGGCCGGCATGCGACTTGCCCAAGTTAAGCGCAGATTCGGCTCGCGCATTGCCCTCATGGGAAACGTGGACTGCGGCGCAATCCTTCACTTCGGCTCCGTCGGCGATGTCCGGAAGGAGGTATCAAGGTGCATGAGCGAGGGGGCGTCGGGAGGAGGTTTCATACTAAGCTCCAGCAATACGATCTATAGAGGAACCCGCCCCCAGAACCTCCTCGCCATGGTGCGCGGTGCAAGGCACATCGGTCGGTACCGGCCGTAACATATAATCCCGTCTTCGCGAGAATCGTGATCCATTATGGGCGTCGAGCTCGGGTCGCTAGTTCCCCTGGAAGAAGTCGATCTGGAGGACCTGAGAGGCAAGACCCTCGCCGTTGACGCGAGCAGCATAATCCACCAGTTCTTGGCACTAGTCCGATATCCCACGGGAGTGCCACTGATGGACAAGGAGGGGCACATCACCTCGTCCCTGGCCGGCCTCTTCTACAGATCGACCAAGTTGATCTACAAGCACGGCATCGAGCTCATCTTCGTCTTCGACGGGAAACCTCCGCCGATCAAGTTCTCTTGGCTCACGGACGAGGAGAGACAGAAGAGACGACAGAGGTTCGAGAAAAGCCTCCAAGAATGGCGGGATGCTTTGGACCGAGGTGACATAAGAACCGCTTTCTCCAAGGCCGTCACGACCGGCATGATCGACTCGGACATAATCAACGACGCAAAGCGCCTTCTCCACTTGCTCGGTATTCCGACCGTGCAGGCGCCTGGGGAAGCCGAGGCGCAAGCCTCCTACATCGCCAAGAAGGGCAGAGCATGGGCGGTCAACAGCCGCGACTTTGACTCCCTGCTTTTCGGCGCACCCAGGATGGCAAGGTACGTCTCGATCGCGGGGGTATACCGCGGAATCGGGATGCCAAGCAGACCCCAGATCATCGATCTCAAGAAGACCCTGCAACACCTCGGCATAACCCACGCCCAGCTCATCGATGCGGCCATCCTCATGGGGACGGACTACAACCGGGGTTTGAAGGGCATCGGCCCGAGGAACGCCCTCAGCCTCGTGAAGCGGTTCGGCTGCCTGGAGGAGATGCCCGCTGACATAGCCCTTCGCCTGCCGAACAACGTGGATGAGATAAGGCGAAACTTCAAAGAGCCGCTTGTCGACAAGGACTACGCTCTCATCAGCGGCGAGTTTGACCCCGAGGGCGTTGTCCACTTCTTGTGCACGGAAAGGGGATTCCGGGAAAGGAGCGTGCGGGCAACCCTGGAACGGATGGCTCGTTCCGCGGCGCGCGGCAGGCAGGCCACGCTGGACATGTGGGCGCACGTTACTTCATGATGGACTGCACTATGGCCGGGTTCAGGCCCTTGAAGTTGGATAACCACTGAACCCTTTCCTGAATCAACTCCCTCACGTACGCCTCGGCGAGCTCCTTGGTGTAGAACCTGTTAAGGTCGTACTTGGATATGTCGATCCCGGGAACCTCTTTGGGAACTAGAACGTCGAAGTACTCCGACTTCTTCCACTCGATCTCGCCTCTGCAGATGGCCCTTATGATCGCGGCGGATTCGGGTATGCCTATCTTCTCGCCTTTCTGGAGGATCACCCTCTCCCCTTCGGGGGTCCTCTCGGCGATCTCCCCGACCGCACCCGTGTTGAAGAGGTAGAACTGTAGCTTGTCGGCGTTCTTGCGGGCGAACTCGTAGATGAACTCGCCCTCGACGGCCGGATCCCCCACGATGAACGGATTCATGCCGACTTCCCTCACGGACTCCCCCGCTCTGGCCGGGTCGCTACCCGTGGTCTCGATCGACTCCCCAAGCATGAACGCGGCAGCCGCCTGTTCGGCATTGAGCTTGGCCACTGGTGGAACGACGGTGTTCCTTCTGGTGATGAAGAGGATTATCATCCCGTCGAGCTCCGAGAGCGGCGGTATGTTCACGCTTTGGCTGCATTGCTTCCCGAAATCGGTCCTCTGCATGATTCCCCGGCCGTTCCCCGTGAGCGTCTGGTCTCCGAAGGAGACGTTCCCGAGGTAGTCGACGAGAACGTTCTCGAAGATTGCCCTTGGACGGGTTGCGGCTTTGTATATGAGCGGAAGGATGCGGGAATCGACGCCTTCGGTCTTCAGGTAGAAGCCTCTCTCGGTCCCAAGGGCCGACCCGTCCGGCCTCAGGAAGATGACGTCGTCCTGGACTATCTCGACGCCCTCGCCCTCGCCGGTCAGTCCGTGGTCGTGGCAAGTATGGGTCGTCTTGCCGGTTGCGGTCAGGCCGAATATGATCATGCTGTACCTCTTGATCTTGCCCGTCGCCTTGTCCCTCGCCCTCACGATCTTGCTCCCCGCATGGAGCCCAAGCATGCCCCTCTGCTTGGCCTCCCACATGGCCATTCTCAGGAAGCCCTTCTTGTCCTCCCCATAGTAGTCGGAGCCCAATACGTACGTTATCCCCATTTCGGGGAAGACCAGTATCTGGCGATCTTTCTCTTGCCACTCCGGTATGTGCAGCAGCTGCAGCAGGGGCTTGCCCGTCCCGCTGTCCGGGAAGAGCGTTTCACCGACCATGTAGGCGAGCCGCACCATCTCCTTTCTCTGGGTGGAGACGAAAAGCCTGCACGTCGGAGTGAAGATGTCGTTCTGCCCCATCGTCCTCTGGACGCAGACAAGCGGAGCCTTCTGAACATAATCATGAACGTTCTGCAGGGTCTTGGGGAGATTCCTCAGGATCTGCTTCTGCCTGTCGTTAAGCTTGCCGACCATGACCCTAGGGCTGCCTACGATCACCGTTAGGGCGGCGCTTCGATTCTTGACGGTGGAGACGAAGTTGTAGTTGCCGAACTTGGTCTTGGTCCCGTACTCGATCGCCATCGCCCTCAGTGACTCCGCATCGGGATGCACCACGTTCTTGCTTTCGTATAGCTTGGCCATCGTCCTCGCGACGGATTGCAGATCCTCGGGCCTGATGATCTCGTTCACCTGGAGGACGTCCTCCCCTTCCCGGACCTGTACCATATACTCTTTGGACCTGATGATCTCCCGGATCCGCTTCTGAACTTCCAGCGTCTCTGCTGCAGTGTTCACCCGGTAGCATGCTACGAACTGGAGGATGTCTTGGAAGAACGAGGTCTGCAACGCCATTCGGTCCTCGGTCCTCACCAGCCAGTGCGGGTTGAAGAACGGGTCCTGCCCATTCCTCAGAAGAGCGATGGCCTCCTTTTGTGGTATCCGGGCGCATACCCACCCCTCGGTCGGCCTCCTCTGCAGTATGAAGATTATCTTAATCCTGGTGGTATCCACGAACTTCTCCTGGCCCCCGATCCACCAAGGATCTAGAAGGAAGTAGCCGTCGCGGGACTTGCACTTCCCGATGAGCTCCTTTATCCGGGGGCTTATCTGAGCTACGCTGTTCTTCACGAGGAACTTCCTTTCCGACACCAAGGTCGATATCCGGCCCTTTTCCCCTCCGAGCCTCTCGACGTATATCCAGTCGTTGGAATGGATCCTTGCACGATCGAGTTCCAAGAGCAGGAAAGTCTGCGTGGTCTTGCCGGAGTTCACGTCGCCGGTTATCACGACCCCCTCGCCGTTCACGTCCACCAGAGCGCCTCTCATGAAGTGCATATCCTTCTGCTCCTCAGATACATCCATCGCGATTCCGAGGGCGATCGATCTGATCGCGTCGTAGTTCGTCTTGTTTATCACGATGGCAGTCTTCGTCCCGCTGTGGTAGCAGGCTTTGGGCTCGGTTCCCGGGACGTTTGTGACGGCGTAGATGATGCCGTGGGGTCGGGTCGTGTGTTCGTGCTCGACGCCCGGAGCTGGGAACCAGTTCTCCCGCCAGAAGTCGTCAAGATGCGCGTCGTTCGTTCTCAGCTGAACTAGGATCCCGTTTATGTTTGCGTTCCAGACGAAAATCTCGTGCCCCATATACATCTCAGCGAGGGCAACGAGCTCGTTTCTCTCCGCAAGCGATATCCCCGTCTCAACGAGGCTGTTTCGGCCCAAGGGCACGTGTCAGATCTCCTTTCCGCGAACGCTGGCGCGAAGCTGTTAAAAATGGTGCTACTCGGACGGGCTATCAAGGGGTCCTCCTGATGGTGACCTCCCTGAGTTCCCGCGTCTTGCCGCTCTCGTACAGGACCTCTCCCCCCAAGAGGAACTCGTCGCAGTCAGAAAACTCCGGGCCCAACCAAGAATGAAAGATCCCAGTCAAGTTGAAGCCGTATCTTCCGCCGGCCGGCACGTCCCTCATCTCGATCCCCTCGAGCCGGATGATCTCACGATATGGGTCCAGGCTCTCGACGAGTCCCCTTCCATCCATTCTCGTCCCGTTCTGCCATATCATGAACGGGACGCCCGGAGTCCCAACCCAGACCCCCTTGAGCCTCTTCTGCCTCCTGTCCCACCTGATGATGAACTTGCTGGGGATCCTCAGATGAGAGGTCTCATTTTCGTACAGGCCCATGTAGTTGAAGGCCCTGGTGAGATCTATGGTGATCTGGCGGATGTTCCCGCTGGGCGACCCGCCCTTCCTGATCAAGATCATGTCGGGGGGCGCGCTGCTCGCCTTGCTGAGGCAATCCGCCACGATGCTGACGCTCTTGGCCAGCTCAAACAAGTCGTTCCCCGTATAGTTCGTCTGCGCAGGGTAGCGGTAGTAGCCCGCGAACGCAACGGTGAAGACGCTTACCGGACGGTTCAGACGATTCCACAGCATCATTCCCAAGAGCTTGGCCGGCGCGTCAGAGACGTTACGCGGCACGGCGTACATAGTTACGAAATCCGGCCTCTTCAGCAGGTAGATCCGGGCGCCCAAGATTCCCGCCGTCACCGCGACGGCTATGACTAGCACGGCAATGGTCCTCTTGTCTAGGACCAGCGGCTCGCCCTTGGTCATCTGCTTTATGGTGGTTATCTCCCTCAGCTCCCTCCTCATGTTCTCCCTCAAGCCCGATAGGCCATGCTGCATGGCAGCGCTTAGCACCCCCAGGCAGGCGATGGCTGCGGTCCAGACGATGCCGTAGATGTTCGTCTTGTAGATCAGACCGGTGCCAAGCAGGTCAAGCGCTACGAGCAGACGCATTAGGATGTAGAACCCGATGATCACCGTAACCGTTGCCGCCCACCAGCCGGTCCGCTGCGAGAGCTTCCCGATGAGGCTCTGAAGGAATAGAGGGAGGATGATGCCCGAGTAGACTACCGTGTAGGCGACTGGGAAGATCACCTTCTCGAGATGGTAGCGTGTAGAAAGTATCACTAGGATTATTATCGCTAGGTATACGAAGAGCATCTTCTGGTATCCTGGCAGATACCTTAGGGACTCAAACCATCTCTTGATTCCGCTCAACGACCCCCCACCCCAACGGGGCTGCTAGTTCTCTATCTTCACCCTGGTGTCCTCGCGAACGATCACCCGCCCCCCTGGAGACGACCCCACCACCCTGAACTCCGTGCCCAGAGACGGATATGCCCTCCCTAGCAGGAGCTCCTTTCCAACGATATCGCTCTTGACCTTGTCCGTTATCTTTCGCACCAACGCGGACGGAAGATTGAAAGGTGACCGCAGCACGACGACCTTGGCGTCGGAGACCTCCTTGCCAGCATCCTCCTCAGACGTACCTTTGGCGATCTTCAGTCTGCCCGCACATTGCAGGCAGTATCTCTGCGTCTCGTCAAGGCATTCGGAGCAAACCCTCTTCCCGCATTTCAGACATTGGAAGCCCTTCGTCGGCTGCCCGCAGATCGAGCAGGTCGTGCACTCGATGCACCTGGTATCCTCAGGCTGAACGTTCCCATAGGCATCCAGGAACTTCCCCTCGCAGCCCGGCCCGAACCATTTCCCGCACGAGAAGCACTCCTGGATTGCGAGCTCCACCTTGCAGATCTCGCAGACCTGCGCCACACCGAAGCTCCCCATCATCTTCTTCGATCTGAACTTGAAGAGCTGCCCGCCCAGGGCGATGCCGATGCCGAAAAGTATCGGGAGCCATATACGCGGAGACCAGACCTTGACCATGCTGTACATGAATAGCCCCGTCCCGATGAGGGCGATTCCCAAGAATAGCAGAAGCCCGGGTATCGTGGTTTCCAGAAGGCCTAGGGGGCCGCCCTGCTCGCCGGCGCCGGCCTCGCCCCCCATGGGGCCGCCAAATCCGCCAAATCCGCCGAACCCGCCTCCTCCGAAACCCATCCAACCCACCTACATGAAGCCCAACAATTTCCAACTCATTAATCTTCACAAATTCTCTCAAAACGGCTATTCGGCGACCGTCATCTTCGTATCGCGCATAACCCTCACCAAGCCGGAAGGCTCCGTGTCCACTATCTCGAACTCAGCGTCCAGCAGCGAGATCTTGTCCCCCACCTTGACCTTCCTCGCGTATAATGCATTGTGCAGATCGGCATGGATCTGATCCAGCATCTGCTGCGTCATCCTCGTGCTCGCCTTCAGGGCGATCGTCTGAGCCTCGCCCAGATCCTCCCGCTGCACGGACTCGCCAATGATCTGCCCGTCACGAAGGTAGGTGATTATGTCCACGACGTCGGCAACCTTGGGGTCGTGTGTCGCGACTATGACCGTCGTGCCTTCCTCTTTCTGCAGTTCCTTCATGAGATCTATGATCTCAAGGCCGGTCTTGGTGTCGAGGTTGCCCGTGGGCTCGTCTGCAAGGACCAGATCCGGCTTGTTCACCAGAGCCCTAGCTATCGCAACCCTCTGTTGCTCTCCGCCGCTCAGCTCCGTCGGCCGATGATCTATCCTGTCCGCCAGGCCAACTCGAGTCAACAGCTCCAAAGCCCGTTCGCGCCTTTTCTCCTCCTCCACGCCTGCGAAGACCAAGGGCAGCTCGACGTTTTCAATCGCGGTGAGAACAGGGATGAGGTTATAGATCTGGAAGATGAACCCGACGTTCTGCTGCCTGAGCTTTGAGAGGTGCGCCTGGTCCATCTTCGTGATCTCCCTTCCCGACATGAACACCTTCCCCGAGGTCGGCCTGTCAAGGCCCGTTATGACGTTGAGGAGCGTGGTCTTTCCACTGCCCGACGGACCCATGAGGGCAACGAAGTCTCCCTTGGCTATCCGGACGCTTACGCCGTTCAGTGCCCTGACCTCTATCTTCCCGCCACCCATCTCGTATATCTTCTTGACATCGATCGTCTCGACCACGAACTGCTCCATGCCCTCCTTGACCTCAAGAGGGGAGATCACCTTGCGCGTGCCGGTCTTGCTTCCCTCCGAGGCCTTCTCATTTCGGCCCTCATCCTTAGCCATCTTATCACCACTCATACTTGAACGCCTCAACCGGTTCCATCCTCGCCGCGCGACGGGACGGGTAGATGCCAGCCGCTACGGCAACGGCCACGGCCAGCAAGATTCCCCCGATCCAGCCCAAGGCCAAGGCCCCGAAAGGCAGATCCAAGCCCGTCCTTCCAACCAGAAATGCAAGCGAGGTTACTGTCCCCAGCGCACATCCCAGAACCCCCCCAATAGCCCCGATGATGCCCGCCTCAGATAGAAACACCTTCATGACTTCCCCGGGCGTGGCGCCGACCGCAACCATGATGCCGATTTCCTTCGTTCTCTCCAGAACGGAGGTTAGCATCGCATTCGTTATCCCAAGCGCACCGACCACGATTGCGAACGCTAGGGCCTGGACTTGGTAGGCCCTGATGCTGTAGCCGGGCGTAAGCTGCCTCTGGAACGCCGATATCACAAGAAGGTTGACCAGCATGCCGATCCCGACCGTGATCCCCAAGGAGGTCAATATGCTCCTCAGCTTCCTCTTCCCAAGATTTCTCGCGGCCATCGCCGCATAGTACGATTTCCTCAACCACCTGGAGATGCTCCCGAAGATCACTCCCTCCGTGGGGCTGATCGCCCACTCGCCCGCGATGGCCTTTATCGGGTCTAGCGTCCCTGCAAGCCTGGCCGGGAATATCCCTGCCGCAACGCTCACGAGGGTCCCTATCGACACGGATGCCATTATCCAAAGCGGGTTCACCTTCAGCGGGATGTTGGGCACGTTCGGCAACACATGCGTGAGCAAGGACAGGACGGTCCCTATCAAGTAACCCCCGATGCCGCCCAATAGGCCTATGATCAAGAGTTCGAACACGTACATATCCATGATATGCCAAACCTCAGACCCCATCGCCCCCATTATTCCCACCTCCCTGACTCTCTCGTATATCGACAGCACGGTTGCGTTCATGACGACGATCACCGCCACGGCGAGCGTTATGGTAACCGACTGCAGGTGGGCAAGCTGGGTCGTCTTCACCTGCTCCGCGATGATGCTGACGCCGCCCTTCTCACCGATCACGAGCTTGGGTATCTGGGTGTTCATGTCCCTGCGGCTTGCGACGTCCTCCGCAAGCTGTGCAGTGTTCCGCACTCTCTGGATGTTGTCATCATCGTCGAACTTGACCGTGACCGCTACTTCCTGCACGAACCCCTCCGGGTAGCTCAGCATCTCCATTGCGGCACGGTAGTGCACGTAAACATTGCCGTTGTCCTTCCTGCGTGAGGATGCGTAGACCCCGATCACCCTAAGATAGCAGTCGCCCTTGACCGCTCCGCCGCTTGCGCCTTCCGTGCCACCCGGGAGCAGGATCAGGTCGCCATCCTCCGGGCCTGCCTTGGCCACCTTCAGCTCGTATGCCTTCTCAATCCCTATGATCGCCGGGTACACGGGACGGCCTTGGTAGGAGGCCACTTTCCAGTTCTCCTGGTCAAGGTACTCTCCGTAGGATATCTCGAACTCCCTCTGTCTTCCCGACTCATCCACTTCCGCGTAAGAGAACCAGAGGTGATACTGGAGAGTCACCTTTTTTGACTCCTCCGAGTACTCTTTCACCTTGACCTCGAGCAGATAGCCCCTGGTCCTGTTGGACCCGTAATCCTTGTACACGAATCGCGGGATCTGTGTAAAGCCCTCAGTGCCGATCTCGGCAGTGATGAGGGGCGCAGAAGCCTCCCCGTAGATGCTCAGGTTAAACCTGTTCGGCCTGCCCGGTTCCCTGACGACGAAGCTAAGCTCCCCGTTCAGCCCGTGGTTTACTTTCTCGTCTACCGTCCCAGTTGCCTCAAGCGTCGTGCCCTTTCCGCGAATGATTGAGGAATTCAGGTCCTCCCACCGTTCCCAATAAGGAATCCCCGTGGTCTGATTGACCCTCGGGGTGCGGAGCCTCGCTTCAGCCTCGGGGTCGATTCCGATGACGTTGAGGAAACCGGGATACGTCGTCTGCCCCAGCCCGGGAACGTTCGGGTGCACCACTGTGAACATCTCGCCGAAGAACCGGCGCAGCACAAGCTGCTCTCCGTTATCGTCCGGAGTGCCGATCCTCACCGCGACCACGTCGACGAGGTCATTTGCCCTCAGCTCCTCAACCAGGGTGACTGGAACGCGACCAGGCCGGATGCCGCTCCTGACCCACCGATTCGCCTCGACGACGATGAAGTCCGCGAAGAACGGAAAGGGTTGTCTGCCGGAATGGAAGCTCGTGATCTGCGCGCTAATCGTGTCTTGGACGGAGACGATAACGACGAAGCATGCAATCGCGAGCATTATGCTCAGAATAGTGATGACGGATCGGATCCGCCTTCGCCTGAAGTTTTTCCAAGCTATCCGGAACATCGGGTTCTCGAAAACCACGGACCTCGACCCCGCAGAAGGAGCTTATCTAACCCCTGACATAGGCAAGGTAGCCGATTACCAGGATCACAAGAACCCAGATGATGAGCAGTATGGTGTTGAAGCCCGAAACCATCTGAGTTAGGACCAATCTTGTCGACCTCCTACTCTCCCCACAGATATCCCCAGAGTATCAAGTAAAGGTGGAAGAACCCATACGCGAGCAAGAGTATGAAGAGAAGCTTCGCAGCCACCTTTATCTCAGCCGGGCCCTGTGTCAGAGGCAAAAGCACAATTCTTCCTCCTTACTCCTCCTCCAAACTCTCCCTGACCTTCTGTTCGTAGTACCTCTGCTTCATCCTCCGCTCGTCGTACCAGAAGATCAGCACGCCGACCACGCCAAGCCCGACGACGGCCAGCATCAGGAGCAGATCCATCCAGAGAAACCTGGTCCCGGGAAAGATCGGCTTTCTCATCGCCGGAATAAGTCGGGACAACACTCCTAGCATCACTCAACCTCCTACCAAAGCTCTCCTCTTTCCGCTTTCTCCTTAAGTCTGTTCATCATGTCCACCGTGAGATACACGAACACGATAACGAGGGCCCCTATCACCAAGAAGGCTGTGACGCCCCATCCAGGCTTGCCGTAGAGGATCTGGAACTCGCCCCTGGTGGGAACGTTGGTCGTGATGTGCCAGATCGTGCCGACCCGACCGCTCCCAGGATCATAGACCTTCGATGAGTCCAGTGGAGGCTTCCAGTCCTTGCCGATGAAGCCCAAGGGTACCCACATCTTCACGATTAGCTCGTTGACCTGGGCTTCAAAGTACGGGCTGTTGAAGACGGCAAGCTTGTTCTCTCCGACTCTCCCCAGGATCTTGTCGCCGAGCGTCTTCCATCCGCTTCTTGATATGCCTGCCTCGCCCGGAGAGTCGTACACGTAGTACTTCAGGATCACGACGAAGTCGTCACCCGCGTATATCTTCTCGGGCAACGTCACCTCGATGATGGTCCGATTCTCGGTCTGGATGACCCTCCTGTCAATGTCCTTCCCTGCGGTCGTGCGCACCAGGGTGCTGAGCGTGTCGTTCGCGGTCGGCATCTCGTCCCTCCCGTACGGCAGGGTCACGTTGATCTTCTCAACGAAGCCTTCGAAGCAGTATAGGGTCACGGCCTGCGACACGTACATCGTCGAGCCCCCCTCGTAGATCGTGCACTCGAAAGACTGCGTTGGATAGTAATAGCTCACCGCCGACACGCCGTGCAAAACCAAGACAATGCTGAGAAACGCGAAGAAACACCGTGACGGTGCGAAACCCATATCCACTGGAGTACCCTCCTCGGGAACGCGCCCATAAACCGGGGCGGCACTCGGACGCGCCCGCTTCCCGCCGAGATCTATATAAATGTTTTGTGATGGGAAAAAACAGCGCTATTTGGCGTCCATTTAGCAAACGAGACATTAATAAGTTTCTGAAATCGAAAAACGGCTGCCTTCGGAGGTTTACGGCTGTGCAAAAGCCGTTTCTGGGGATTTTGGTGCACCCTTGGGACCTGTGCGATGAGGGTGTCGCGGGGGTAGCTGAGAACCTTGCTGGCCTTGGCATATCCTCCGCGTTCGTCGCGGTAAACTCAACCGCCGAGGAACACCCGCCGCAGCCCATCGATGCGAGGCTCACCCACAATCCGAAGAGGAAGAGGTACGTGTCCGAGGAGGGGAGGTTCTACCACCAGATAGACCCCTCATTCTACGTCAACTCGGTGGTCGTGCCAAAGCGGTCCTCCGACCACGACCTGATGGGATTTGACGCGCTCCGCGAATCAACGGACGTGTTCCCAAGCAACGGGATCAACACCTACGCTTGGCTGACGAGCCTCCACAACGGCCAATTCGTCAGCGAAGCACATGAACTGGCGACGATCGACATAACCGGGAACCCTGACCGAAACTGGATCTGCCCAAACAACCCGAACGCCGCAATCATGCTGCTGGAGATCGTGAACGAGCTCCAGAACAGATACGACCTCCGGGGCATTCTCCTTGACCATTTCTGGTGGAAGTACCCTCACACCCACATGGCTGCACTTGAGCCGGGCATCGTCTGCTTCTGCGAACACTGCCGACAAAGGATGGATTCCTCGGGGATCGATGCCCGCGTGCTCGTCAGAACGCTGGCCCAGATCCCAAAGGTGGCGAGGACGCTCTCCCAGTCAAAGATCGACCAGATACGCCACGCCGAGACGGAAGGGCTTCTAAACACGGTTGGGCTCCAACCCGAGCAGGGAGCTGGCTACGCTGATGTGATGAACGCGCTCTTCGAAGATGAACACATCAGGGAGAAACTGCCCGAGCTTGCGGAGCAGGACTCACTGGGCATCTTCCGGTGGCTGAGGGACAATCCCATTTTCTTCGAGTGGCTCGAATTCAAAGCCGATGGGCTCCGCGAACTCCTCGAAGCTGTGCGTGAGCTGGCGAAAAGCAACGACCCCAAGTTCCAGATCGGCCTAGCAATCTGGTCGCCAAGATCGGCATGGACGGTATGCCAGAGCTACCGCAAGCTCAGCCGCATATGCGATTGGATGATGCCGATGGCCTACCATCGCCTGTGGGGGTGGTACTCGGCCTGCGTTGCGGAGGAGATCTTCCAGATCGTGCATCCCAAGACCCCCCTGACGTTCGCATCCTACAAGGCGATACTCGCCTCCTGGTTCAAACTGGCCGGCTACACGGCCCGTCCGCTCAGAACCCTCATCGCCAATGGGCTGCCCCCCGAGCAGATTAGGAAGGAGTTGCTTCGAGCACGTTCCCTCGTGGGTCCGGACACCGCGCTTTATGCCGGCTTGCAGTTCTGGGAGCCCGCGAGCAAGATCCCGCATCCGGAGGAGTCCGCGCAGTCGACTAGGATATGCTTCGAGTCCAAGATGGACGGCATGATCATGCAAGCCTATGGGTGGGCGCCCATCCCGAACCTCATGGCTGCTGCGGAGGCGGTCGAGGAGTTCAGCCGTACTCGGCCATCGCCTGCTGTCTGACCTCTGGAGGGACCTCCTCGATTCGCTCGATCTTTCCGTCCCCAAGGTAGACGATCCTGTCGGAGAGCCGGGCGAGGCGAGTGTCATGGGTCGTTATCACGAAGGTCTGGTTCTCGGCCTCGTTGAGCTGCTTCATCAGGGCAACTATCTGTTTGCCGGTCCTTGTGTCCAGATTGCCCGTTGGTTCGTCGGCAAGAACGATCGAGGGGTTGTTGGACAGCGCACGGGCAATTGCCACCCGCTGCTGCTCCCCGCCGCTGAGCTCCGACGGCCTGTGGTACATCCTGTGCTCTAGGCCGACTCGCTTCAGGAGATCCATTGCCCTCGCACGCCTCTCCTTCTCAGGCTTCCCCACGAGCTCCATGGGAAGCTCCACATTCTCCAAGGCAGTGAGAGCTGGTATCAGATTGAAGAATTGGAAGATGAACCCGATCTTCTTCCTCCTTATCAGATAGCTGTTCTCGAAATTAGCGGTCACATCCTCCCCGTCGACGATGACCCTCCCCTTCGAGGCCCGGCCGATCCCCCCGATCATATTCAGCAAGGTTGTCTTGCCGCTGCCCGACGGCCCCACGAGGCAGACCATCTCGCCTCTGCGTACCTCGAGGTTGACGTCGTTGAGTGCGTGAACTTCGACCTCCCCTAGCATGTACGTCTTCCAAAGGTTCTCCGTCCTCACCACGACATCGGCCATCGCACTCCTCCGGCCTCTCATGGCCTTCCTGACATATAAATGAATATTCGGCCGCTTGGCGCCCAAGACCCTTTTGGAAAGGCCGCCCCTCCGGAACGCCAAGCTCCTCCTGTCCGGACGGCCGATGATGCACCGTGCCAATCCAGGATGGGCACCGGGGTTGGCCGAACGGCCCTGAGGAGGGTGGAGGAGGATGCGCTCCGGAAAACATTAAAAGGTCTAAGTGGGTGCTCGGGTCCGGCGGAGAGATGCTGCAATGCCCGGAAAGAAGCTGATCATAGGAATCGTCTTGATAGTCGTGCTGCTAATCTTGGGGATATTC
>Ga0129301_1000119_pt1 | contig 39544 bp, 35 predicted proteins | sample ConPoolayeHmetaG_FD_94489 | JGI IMG/M metagenome (GOLD analysis project Ga0129301, IMG submission 94489) | Hot spring microbial mat communities from California, USA to study Microbial Dark Matter (Phase II) - Cone Pool mat layer H metaG ...
CAAGGTGCTGACGTACGAGATGCCCAAGCTGGTCTGGTCCGAACAACCCTTCCGGCCCACGGTTTACTGGGACATAACGAGGGAGATCGATGTTAAACTTAGAGCCGTCGCGAGTTACACCAGCCAGCTCAGGAAACCTCCACACATCCGCAGCCCGGAGAACATCAGATGCCTAGCGCGCCTAAGAGGGAGCGAGATCGGAGTGGAATTTGCTGAGGCCTATCACGCTCTGAGATGGGTAGTATAGCCAGTCTTTGAGTCCTAGGGCCGGGCTCCGGGCGGAGCTAGATAAGCAGGAAGGGCCGGTCATGTCGGCGAAAAGCGGACCCAGGGTCTTGATCATAATCGTTAACTGGAATGGGGAGAGATACCTCGGCAGCTGCATCGAGGCCGCGATGGCGAACAACTACCCGAACATAGACATCCTTGTCGTGGACAACGCCAGCACCGATGGGAGCATTGGTGTCGTTGCGCGATATCCTTCCGTCGGGCTGATCCAGCTCCCAGAGAACAAGGGCTGGGGGAGCGGGATCAACGCGGGACTCGCAAGCGACAGGGCTCGGTTGGCCCACTTCTACCTCTGCATGAATAACGACGTGAACCTCGATCAGAACGCCGTGCAGGCCCTAGTTGCTTGCGCAGAGCGGCACAGGGATTTCGGCATTCTTTCGCCCACGCTTCTTAACCGCCATGGCGCCTTCACACATTCAGGAGGATTCTTCACCCACCTGGGCTGGTGGAAGCCCCACATCGTTGGCGAGGGCAGCGGAGACCTCACCGAGCTCGACATCGTGATCGGGGCCGCCATGTTCGTCCGCAGGGAAGTCGTTGCCAAGATAGGGGGTTTCGACCCTGAGTTCTTTCTATACCGGGAGGACGTTGACTACTGTCGAAGGGCCAAGCACTACGGATTCCGGGTCGGCGTGGTCCATCGAGCGAGAGCAGTCCACGTTGGGGGAGCGACTACAACCAAGGTCGCAGAGAGCCAGTCCGCCGAGAGCATGACGAGCCCAGACTTGGTGCACGTCTACGCCGTCAGTTGCATCAAGTACGCCTTCAAGCACCTCACGACGGCGCAACTCTTGCGCTGGCTGTTGACCGCCAGAGGCAGATCCTCCTGGTACCTGGTTCCGAACTTGTGGCCAAGCTTGGCCCGAATTCGCAAGAAAGGACTGTCAAAAGTGGAGGTTGGAGCCTAGGCCGGATCCTGAGCTTTGAAGCACCAGCCCCTTTCCGGGGCCAAGGAGGGGCATATGGGGAAGATCTTGAAGCTTTGGCCCCAGCCGTTTGTATCGGGGCCTCTTCCTGTCCCACGATCCGACAATATCCGTCCGGCGAAAACCGCCTCGAGATACATCGGATGCACGTGATGTTATAAGGCTAGAAAGCCAAGGACTAGCGTTGACCACCCTCCCTGCGGTCTCGGTCATCGTCCCTTTAGGCAAGCACAACGAGCTACTGGAACCTGTCGTGGCCGCTATCCTCTCCCTTGACTATCCCGGATTCGAGGTCATAATGACGGAGGGTTCGAAGGGCGAGGCCGAGAGCATGTTGCGAAGGTATCCGGACGGGAAGATCACGTATGTTAAGGGGACGTGCAAGAACCCTGCCGGGCTGAGGAACCTGGGCGTCGCCGCGGCGAGGAACGATCTTCTTGCCTTCCTTGACTCAGACTGCATTCCGGAGCCATCATGGCTCAAAGAGCTCGTGATCGCCAAGGAGACTCTCAAGGTACGAATGGTCGTGGGCGCGACGCGGTCTGCCAATGCGGACTCGAACAGATGGGCCAGGGTTGCGGCAAAGCGGTACGCAATGTGGTTTGCGGGGGCCACGAGGGGGTCTTTCGTGGCGAGGATCGACACCAAGAATCTCCTTGTCGAGAAGAGCTACCTCGTATCTCTCGGGCTCTTCGACGAGAAATTGGACTCCAAGGAGGACAGGGATCTGGGCCTTAGGGTCTTGAGATCGGGGGACCAGATCGGGTATGCCCCAAAGGCCGTGGTAAGACACTTCGACCCCCAGAGCGTCCGGGCGCTGTACAGGAGAGCAGTCTGGTACGCGAGGGGGATGAGGCAGTTCAGGGCGAAGTACGGGGTCGGGCTCTTCTCCCAAAATCCGGATCCCATCTACCACAAGAGATATGCGGGCGAGGGCAACTGGGCAATGCTCTCGATCGCCTGGTTTGCCTGCGTGGCGGCATTGGCTTGGACCCGTTGGGCTAGGGGAACGGAACTTGCGATTCTGCTGTTAGTGGGGATCTTCATCCTTGTCATGGCTTTTCGGTCGCTGCTCAAGTCTTTCGCCAAGTTCCTCCTCGGCCGAACAAGCTGGGAGGACTTCGTCTTCGATCTCGTGACAGACCTGGGACACAAGGTCGGGTGGGTTTCTACGCTGCCCGCTTCCCGTGGGAGAAGAGAAGGCACGACATGAGAGATCCATTCCAGGATGCATGGAACGCAAGATAGTAGGTGACCATGGCAAGCTTCTCGGCTAGGCCGGTCCCCTCCGACCAGACGTGCGGCAACCTGCGCAACTTTGCAAGCATCCGTGCGCCGACCAGACGGAGCGTCGCAAGCGGCGCGGCCGCGTCCTTGGATAGATTTGCCTCCTCCCGTCCTCTGCGGCGCGCCTTGAACACCAACGATATGGCATCGGTTGGAAAATCGTGGAGGACGGGGGCATTGACTGGGACGAGTCGGTAGCCCGCGGCAACGAACCTTCGGTGGAACTCCCAGTCGACGTTCAGTCTGATATCCTCCCGGAAGCCTCCGAGGCTGAGAAATACGTCCTTCCTAACGGCCATGTTCTTGGTGTCCAGTCCACGGTACTGCTTCGCGCGGACAGACTCGAGCCTGCACCCCCTCAGATTCCGCAGGCACAGGTGGTTCGGACCCATGGTGGCGTCGGCCTCCCCCCGGGCCACCGGACCCGTTAGCTCGGCAAGCCATGACGGGTCAGGGACGCAGTCCGAGTCTGTGAACGCGATGATCGAGCCCCTGGCCGCCTGGACCCCTAGGTTCCGACAAAAGCCGCTTCCCCGGTTGGTCGGTGCCCGGAAAAGGCTGATGGGGCGGCTGTCGGCAAGATGCTCCAGCTTTTGCCACGTGCCGTCGCTTGAGCAGTCATCCACCATGATCAGTTCGTAGCCTTCGAACTTCTGGCGGGAAAGCGACTCCACCAGCCTTTCGACCCTATTCGCATCATTGTAGATGGGGACCACTACGCTGACGACCGGGCGTCCCTCGACAAAGATCGCCATCACAGCGAGTGCCGGACGGAATTTAATAAAGCGTTACGGAGTGCCGCCCCGACCAGCCAAAGGTTAAGAGCCGTTCTCCCCAACCCGTTCTTGCGATGATCCTCCACCCGAGGCTGCGGTACAGGGAGATCAGGTCGTTCAGCAACGAGCTCAGGACGCTGTCCGAAGTGATCCGGTTGGAACGTTTGCCCTTGGGGGCGATCAGGGATCGCCAGGCGCGGCTTCTCCGCTGGATTGTGCGGTACAGCTACAGGAACGTCCCGTTCTACAGGGACTCCTTCCAGAGATGTGACATCCATCCTGATCAGATCAGGTCGACGGCCGACCTGGACAAGCTGCCAGTCCTCACCAAGGAGCAGGTTGTTTGCAACTACCCCCACCGGATGGTCGCGGAAGGGTACGACTCCGAGACATCCTTTCGATGCAGGTCGAGCGGAACAAGCGGCATCCCCGCCACATACCTTTCCGATTGGGCGACAAGGGATGCAAACTTCGCGCTGCTTTACAGGGCAAGATCCCTCTTCGGGTACAGGCCGAAGCATCTGGAATGCATCTTCACCTATCTGGCCCCGGCGACGAGGTGGTATCAGAGGTTAGGCTTCTGCAGGAGGATCAGAATCAGCCTACTCCAGCCGCTTGAGGATTCGATTGAACAGGCCATCCGTCTTCGCCCCGACGTCTTGTACAGTGTGCCTTCCTATCTCCGGACGCTGTGCCTGGAGGGTTCAGAACGGCTCGGCGCGCTCCCCTTGGTCTTGGTCGTTTCCTCAGGGGAGGTCCTTGACCCCAAGACCCGGGAAATCCTCCGAGAAGGCTTCAGGGCACCCGTGCTGGATCTGTACGGCGCGGCCGAACAGCCCTATGTGGCGTCAGAGTGCCCCCTTCAAAGCGGTCTACACGTAAACATGTACAACACCCTGATCGAGGTGGCGAGGGATGGGGAAGGGGCTGCGCCCGGTGAGACGGGCGAGATCCTCCTGACGACCTTGACGAACAGGGCGATGCCGCTCATCAGGTACCGGATGGGGGACGCAAGCCGAATTTTGCCGGACGAATGCTGCTGTGGGCGGCACGGCGAGATGCTTGACCGGATCCAGGGGCGATGCGACGACTTCCTCAAGAGTAGGACGGGACGAGAAGTTGCGGCCATAGTTGTGGAGGCTGCGGTTCTCAGCAACGCACGCGTCAAGGCGTTCAGGGTGATTCAGAGGAGCCCTTCTAGGCTTGAGATCCAATCCGTGGGGAAGATAGAAGACGAGGCCGCGGCAAGGATCGCCGACAGCATGCGGCAAGCCCTGATGGATCAGCGCCTTGAGGTCGAGTTCCGGGATGTGGAAGCCATAGATCCGGACCCATCCGGCAAGAGAAGGGTCGTGATCCGCGAAAGCTGGTGAACGGAGCGAGGAACCCTGTTTCCGGGTCTCGGGGAACCACCTGATGCCAGGGTCAGGCGTGCAAGGGGCGGGGATGCTTGCGCAGAGAGCATAGCACTGGGAGGAGACGAAGCGCATGACGCTTCCCGGACACCCTCAGACGCATCGTGAGAAGTGACAGAAGCAAAGAATGGATGCGCAACGACCTGACCTCCCCCCAGACGTGGATCTGCGCGTCATGTTCCTGGCATATCGATATTCCGCCATCCTCGATCTGAACGCAGAAAGGTACAATGCCTGATAGATCGAAACTTATGTGCAGCGGCTGTCGCCCCCCCTTCCCTGAACGTGCTCGCCCGATGTCCGGCAGAACCGTTCTCAGGAACCGCTCCACCGGGCGGACCGAGAGCAACTTCGTGTAGACGGTCCCACAGTCGCGAACCAACGGTGCGCCGCTCACCTTGGACCAGAAGAACCTGCGCGTTTCGGGGGCGGCAACCCCGTAGCCGACAAGGGCCTCCCCCTCCCGGGCTATCGACCGCCTCCACATGTACAGGCTCGTCCCGATGCCCAGCCTCCTGTAGTCAGGGTGAACGACAACCAGCCCGCTTGCCGCGGGAACCACGAAGCCCGGTGCGATCTTAAGGTTCTGCAGGGTCGTCAGCCAACAGCCCACGACCGTGTTCTCCACCTCGGCCACCGCCGAGAGGTCGGCCCTGAATACGGGGCTCCTCAGGAGCGCCCACTCCAGGGATTCGTCCGAACGCTCCCCGTACCCGGCCCTGATGATCTCGGCAACGGCCCCTAGGTCCCTGCCCTCCAAGGGCCGAATCCTCGCCCCGGCCCTGTTGGAATTCAGAACATTGCCCCCCTCGGCACGAACCACTTGGACCTAACCCGCAGTGATCTGACAAGCTTCAGCGCCCTTCGCGCATTCCAGGCGGGCGAAAAAGAAATTTTGCCCAAGATCCAGTCCCGCAGCCCGGGCCCGCCTTGGAAAAGAATCCGTCCCAGGGTGCTCTCCTCGACCGCTAGGACGACCTCCGCCGTCGAGCCCTCGCTGACGGAGACGCCCTCCTCGGTCACCTCCACCCTAAATGCCGAAGCTGTGCCGTCCTTCCTGAGAACCCTGAGAAGATAGGTCCCTTTCGGCGGCGGAGACCTCGCGAGCACCTCGCAAAGGAGGCCGGAGGCGTTCGCCACCGAGACCGAGAAGGTTCGAAGGAGCCTCTTGCGCCCCATCCTCAGCGACTCACAGGCCTGCTTCATCACTCCGTCATCGTCAGGCGCGTTCATCACGATCCTGTCGAAGCCGCGCTCGATTGCCTGCTTCTCGGCGGCCCGGAGGAGCGATGTCATTACCGCTACCCCGTCATCATCCGGATCGTAGCAGGGATCCAGTATCTCCCCGTTCTTGGCAAGCGTTAGGCACCCGACCAGCCTATCGCCCCTGCAGGCAACAAGGACTCCTGGCCCAACCTCCGGGCGAAGGCGGTTGAACCATTTCCAAAAGTCAGGAGTCCTCGGAGTATGCCCCGCGTAGGCCGAGTAGCACTTCTCGTATATCCGCGAGATCTCAAGTTCGTCTCCCTCTATGTAGTGGCGGACCGTGATCGGGGCCATACGCGTAGGGACGTCGCCGGCGGCTTAAAAGACTAGCAGGGTGATAAAGACCACTTGGAAATCCCTATCCGACGGGAAGGCGGAGAGATCGAAACGCATCGATTCGTCAGATATCTGCTTTATCTGTCGCCGTCACCGGTGAGCTGGACGAAGACCGGGATGGGTCGGCGAATCCGGGACCTGCCACGTCCCGCCCCGGTCAAACGGCCCGGAAGCGATGCCATGTACCACAGATCGGCCCGCATTATCCGAGCAGAGCTAGATGAAGCGGTGCATTCTGGCCAGCTTGCAGCAAGATCCGAAGCCCGGAGCAGGAAGGCGTGGTGATGGAGTGAAGAAGACAAAGATGGGCATACTAGGCCTGTGCGCGCTGGCCATAGCCCTAGCGGTAACGGCCGCGTACCTGGCCAACCAGAGGGCGCCGCGCACCTTGACCATGGCTGGAACCAGCAGATCGGGCACGGCATACTGCGTCTATGCTTACGGGGTCGAGAAAGGCATCTTCCGCAAGCATGGCGTGAACGTCAGTCTCGTGCTTTTCAAGGATGTCTACACCATGACGCTTAGCTTCATCAGCGGCAGCGTCGACGCCATACCGCTGTCGCCAAGCATTGCTGCCAGCACGTACAACGAGGGCGAGAAGTTCAGGATAGCCATGGCTCTCAGCGACTCGGCGGAGCACAAGCTCCTTGCCCGCCCGGAGATATCCGACATCTATGCCCTCAAGGGGTGCAAGCTGGGCGTCCATGGGCGCACGTCCGACGACTACAACGTGATGAAGTGGTACTTCGAAAGCAAGGGGATCGACATCGAAAACGACATGGAGGTGGTCGAGATCAGGACACCGGCCAACCTCGTGACCAGCTACATGATGGGTCAGCTGGATGCGGTTGTGCTGTGGGGCGGCTACGCCTATGATGTGGAGTCCGCAGGCGCTTCCGTCCTTCTGAGCACCACGCAAGCCCTGAAAGAGCTCATAGGGTACGCCCACTACCTCCCCGTCTTCGTGTTGAGGGATGACTTCCTCGACACCCAGAGGACAACTGCCGACAACTTCCTTCGCGCTGTCAGGGAGATTGCAAGGGAGGTCACCGCACACCCGGACGAGGCTGCTGAGATAGTGGCAAGGTACAACGAAGAACCCGTGGAGAAGACGAGGGCAGTCATCGCCATGACTCATTACATGGGGGATCTGGACGAGGAGGTCAAGGAAGGGATCCTCGCCTTCTTCGACTACGCGGTGCAGAAAGGATTCCTGACAGCTTCCCCGGGCGACGAGATATTCTACGACGATTGGAGGTAGGGCCCGGTCGCCTTCACGCCGGCTGGTATCTGCGGACGCGTCTCTCAAGCGGCCTGAACACCAATTGGTCGAACGCCTGCAGCACCGCCACGATGACGATCGCCCATGCGAATATCTCGTCTGTCCTGAGCCTCTCCCAGGCGAAGCTTATGGCGTAGCCGATGCCGCTCTGTGCTCCGAGCACCTCGGCGATCACGCTCACCTTCCAGGCGAGCGACATGGCCACCCGGGATCCGGTCAGGATGTAGGGGAAGATGCTCGGGATGACGACGTTGGAGAAGATGGACTCCTTGCTGTGCCCGAATATCCCGGCCATCTCGACCAGCGTTTGGTCGACGTTCCTTATCCCCTGCAGTATGTTCACGGCGAGTATGGGGAAGGCGATGGCCCACACGACGAAGATGGGCGAAAGCGAGCTGATGCCGAACCATATGATGGCAAGGACGATCCATATCGCGGAAGGTATGGACTGGAGGAAAAGGACGATCATCTCCAAAGAGGCGCGCGCCGACGGGCTGCGCCCTGTCAGGAAGCCGAGCAGCATGCTCAGCGCGAGGCCTATGCAGAATGCCAGACCGACCCTGAACAGCGTATGCGCGACATGGAACGCGATCTTGCCGGAGGATGCCAGTTGGAGAAAGGCCGCCGCGACCTCCGGAGGCGAGGGGAGAACGACGCGGGAGAACTGGGTCGATGCAGCCCACCAGATGGCGATGACAAGAGGAATCGCCAAACCCGCTGCCAAGTAGCTCGTCTTCGAGACTGACATCCTCGACACGTCTATACGGGCAGATCCGGAATGATCTGAACCCTCTTCTCGCCCCGCTCAGCGGGTAACTCGCCCGGCCGGACCAGCTTCACCTCGAAGGTCAGGCCGGTCTTGTTCTTGAGTTCTGCGGCGACCGCCTTGACCAGTTCGTCCTCAAAAGCAGTCCTCACCCACGAGTTCAGCTCGCAGATCAAGGCGGGATGGGATCTGGGCCTGACCTGGATGAGGAAGTTGCCCGAGAGTTCGGGACAGTGCTTGACGATCCTCTCAACCGTGCTGGGACTCACGAGAACCCCGCGGATCTTCAGCATGTCGTCGAGCCGGCTGATGTCCTCGGAGATCCTCTGATGGGTCCGACCGCATGCGCAGGGCTCCTCGCTGAGGACTTTCCCTCTGTCGCCGGTCCTGTACCTCACAAGAGGCATGGTGAACCTCTGCAAAGTGGTCACCACGATCTCCCCGACCTCCCCGGCCGCCACCTGCTCGCCGGTCTTGGGGTCCACGACCTCAAGTAGGCACACGTCGTGCCATACGTGGAGGCCGTCGTGGGCCTCGCATTCGTTCCCGATTCCCCCGGTTTCGGTGGTGCCGTAGCTGTTGAAGAGTTCGGCGTCAAGCCTTTCCTGTATCTCCTTCCTTGTGCTTGGCTCAAGCCGCCCCGCTGTCGAAAGTGCTACCCTGAGCGGAAGCTTCGAGAAGTCGACGCCCATCTCCTCCCCGACCTGCGCGATCCTGAGATGGTAGCTTGGCACGGCGTTGAGGACCGTCGTTCCCATCGTCTTCATCAGCCAGATCTGCCTCTGGGTGTTGCCGGGGCCAGCCGGAATCACAAGGCAGCCCAGCCTCTCGGCCGAGGCGTGTCCGCTAAGCCCTGCGGCCCAGAGTCCATAGGCCAACGTCATCTGGTAGACGTCGCCCGGCCTGACGCCCCTCATCATCAGGGATCTGGCGCCGAAGTTGGCAAGGGCGTCGATGTCGCTTCTGGAGAGCAGGACGCCGGCGGGCCTGCCGCTTGACCCCGAGGTCAAGTAGAGCCTCGCCAGTTCGTCCCTGGGGACGGCGCAGAAGCCGTACGGGAAGCCGTCCACGATCACGTCCTTCGATATGAAGGGAAGCTTTGAGAACTCCTCTCTCGAGGATGGGGCCGAGGTGAAGCCGGACTGGGACCACAGCCTCCTGTAAGTCTCCATGTTCCAGGCGTGCCTACAGATCTTGCGCAGCAGCCCTTCCTGAAGCTTGTCGAGGGCTTTCCTGGGCATCGTCTCGATCCTCGGATGGTAGTAGTCCGTCAAGATGAACTCCCCAGCAGTCTTACGATCTCCTCCCTGACGCGCAGCAGCCGGGGGCTGGAGGGATCGCGCGGCTTCCCGTCCTCAAGCGTTATGTCGGCCTTGATCGTCGCCGGGCAGGAGGAGTAAACGATGATCCTGTCGGCCAGAAAGAGGGCCTCGTAGAGGTCGTGGGTCACGAAGACCGTGGTCTTGTTTGCCTTCTCGATCACCAACACGAACTGCCCCAGAACCCTTTTCCTGGTTGCGACATCGAGCGAGTTGAACGGTTCGTCCATGAGGAGGAGGCTGGGTTCCAAGACGAGGGCTCTTGCCAGCGCCAGCCTCTGTTTCTCGCCGCCGGATAGGTTGGCCGGGCCATCGTTCTGCCTGTCGCCGAGTCCCACCATCTCTAGGAGCGCCAGGGACCTTGATCGCCTCGCCTCCGGGTTGGGCTCTATCGGCTCTATGCCAAACTCGACGTTGCCCAGCACGCTCCTCCAGGGCAAAAGTCTGGGCTCCTGGAAGACGTAGCCGACGCGTGTGCCGGCGGTGCCGACCGGCTTGCCGTCGATCTCCATCTTCCCCTCATCCGGCCTGATGATGCCGGCTATGACCTTGAGGGTCGTCGTCTTGCCGCAGCCGGTGGGACCCAGGATGCAAGCGATCCCGCCGTCGTTGATGCTAAAGGAGATGCGGTCGATGACCTTTCCTCTCTGGGGAAAGGAGACTGATATGTTGTCCAGCGTCAGCGACACCATGGCACGTTCAAGTAGGCAGTCTCGAGGCTGAAATACCTATTTGGGGCATTGGCCTGAAGCCGGATCGGAGCCTGTGACAGGGATCGGATGCTCCTGAAATTCTTCAAATCCAAGATCCTCCACCGGGCAGCAGGGACTCTGCCCGAGCCGGATTCCTCGGGATACCCGGATGCCGCCTAGGACCTGAAGGCCGGACCAAGGGACTCCAGCTAGGGCGATCGCCAAGACCCGTCTCGGATCAACAGCCGTTCCGTCGTCGCACGGGGAGAAAGGCGTGGCAATCAAGCGCCGTATGATGCACACATTGAAATCGTTAGGTTGCATTAGCCTTGGATGCAATTGATCTTCCACCCGCGCGTCAGATTCAGAGAGGGAAGGGAAGCATGCTCGAGGGCAGTCCTCCTCGCAAGACTGCACAAACTCCAACACGCCGAACCCAAGGCGATCGAGACATACACCAAGAGGAAGCTCGCCCGCATCCTTGATCACTGCCGACGAAGGATACCGTTCTACAGGGACTGGTTCACCAAAAACCCCGTGGAAAGCTACGATCTGAGCCATTTCCCGATCATCAACAAAGATACCCTGAGAACCAGCCCGACCAGCCATCTCCTGCCCGGGATAGACGAAGAGAAGTGTTGGACCAACCTCTCCTCCGGTTCAACAGGCGAGCCCATGAGATTCCTGTTCGATAGGTATACCGGGGCCGTCGTGGACAAGGCCGCGTCCTACTTCAACATGTTCGAGTCCGGATACACGCTTAGGGACCGCTTGGGTAAGCAAGCCGTGCGGGACATCGGCAAGTGGTGGATGAAGCTTGGGATAATGAGGATGAAGGCAATCCCGATGGTGGGAGACCATTTCCAGACCATCCGGGAGCTCGTCGACTGGAGGGCAACCTGCCTCTACTTTTCTCCGTCCCTTGGCGAGGCCCTTGCGATGGCCAACAATCAATCCAAAGAGCATCTCCGCGTCAAGTGGATCTTCACCTCCAACGAGACGCTCTTCCAGTCTGCCGCAGCCCTGCTCTCAAGCTCATTCGAAGCCAAGGTGTTCGACAGGTATGGATCCGCCGAGTTCCCCGGAGTTGCTTGGACATGTGAAGAGAATAACTACCACATAATCCCCGAGCAGATCGTTGAGACGCTGGATTCAAGGGGGGAGCAAGTAGGACCCGGGGAGAGGGGGATCCTCGTGCTCACAACGCTCAACAATACGGTGGAGCCGCTGGTGCGGTACGACACGCAGGACTTGGCGATCGTCGGGGACACAGACAGGTGCGGGTGCGGGAGGACATCTCCTTACCTGAGAAGAGTCGAGGGACGCATCCATGACTTTCTTGTGGACCATGACGGCTGGGGGATAAGCCCGATGATCCTTAATCCCTTGATGGACGACTACAACAACATCAGACGTTTCAAGGTGCGTCAGACCAAGAGAGGAGAGGCGGTTGTGGAGATCGTCCCAGCGAGACCCGACATCGATTTGGAAACCATACCGGCCCTCAAGGTAGTTGCTGAGAGGCTTAAGGGAAGGATCAGCCTCAAAGTCAGGGCTGTGGAGAGCGTAGAGGATACGGGCGGCAAGCGGAGGATCGTGGACTCCGCGGTCAAGCCCGATTGGCTAAGGTCCAGCGAAAGCTAGGCACTGGACATGCGCGGGCCCGCGCCATCGATGCTGCCTATCCTGTTGGCAGGCGGCGCGATTGTCGGGCAGAAATCACCGGAACGACCACAGGAAATGGCCGCCATCCGTTCCAGTGGGCGACCTTGGCATGGGGACTATTTTCGCAGTACGTAGTGGAAGACGTTCAACTCAGCGAAAACGTAGTGAGATTCGCGCATTCCATATTCCTCGAAGTACTCCTTGGGGTAACCCTCTCCGCTGTAGGCCACGATCGTCCAGAAACCTTCCTTGCCGGCTAGGATGCTAGGCAGTTGGTCCGTTGTCAGGATCTCCTTGTTAACCCTGGGCACGGTTCCCGGCGTCGGTCCGAGAGGATATGCCTCAGGAGAAGCCTCTCGGTAGTAGTAGTGGAGGGCCTCATAGAATCCGGAAGGCCAAACGAACACCACCTCATCCACCGAGGCTTCTTCGCACAGAAGACTGGCTACATCTCGCCACTGTTCGTTCTGGAAATCCCTGTAGTAGGGGACGAGAGGCTGTGAACATGTGAGGACTATGCTTGCAAGAAGCAGGATTCTCCATTTTCTGGTCTGGAAGAATTGGACCGAACGCGCTACCAAGATGTAGACGGGAAAAGAAGCCGCTATAGTGTACTTGGTCACGTATAGAGGGATTGCGACAAGCGAAAAGGCCAGCGGAAGGCCGACGATGCAGCCGAGCCAGAGACCAAGAAAGGAAAGTGCGCCCGGGTCGGCCAGGGAAACTTTCCACTCGAAGGTGTGCAGGGAAGAAATGGGCTTTCGGAGCTCCCAAGCGCCACGGAGTTTGGTAAAGGAGAAAAGTCCTATGGTGGCCAATGCGGTGAAGAATGCGACTTTCCACTCCTGGCCCCCTATGTACTCCGCGAAAGTCCTGAAGACGGTGGCCATTGTTGGTTTCTTTATCCACCCGATTAGGGACACCCGATCACTCTGCGCCGTGAACAGGAGCAGCCACAAAACGAAAAGCAAGCCGATAGACAGCTGAACGACCATCAACGTTTTCCCGACAGGCTCGTTTCGTTTCCGCAGAAGTACCCAGAGCAACTGGAAGCCTAGGGCAAGGACACCGTACACATGCAGGAAGGCCAAAGCAAGGGACGTTACCGCGTAGAGGACGAGATCCCTCCTCCGGCAGCGACGCAGGAGGCGGAGAAGAAGGATAATCGATGCCAGCGACAAGAACGCCAGTGCCGAGTACATCCGGGCCTCCTGGGAGTGGTGGATGTGGAATCGCGATAAAGCCACGATCAGGGCTGTGACGAGCCCAGTCTCCTCTTCAAAGAGGGATCTGGCAACGAGAAAGACCAGAGGAATGCACAGGACCCCGAAGACCACGGACAAAGAGCGCGTGCCCCGTTCGGAATCGCCGAATGCGGCTGACCATCCCTTGAGAAGGAGGTAGTAAAGGGGCGGATGGGTGTCCTGAGCGACGCGTGTGTTGAATATGTCGCCCAAGGAACCCGAGATCCTGTTCACGCTGGACACCTCGTCCAGCCAGTAGCTTTCAGCCCCCAACTGGACCAGCCTGAGCACGGCGCCAATGAGGCATATGACGCTTAACGCGATGAGGACACGTCGTGTCTCCAACTTCACCCAACCCCAGATCTGTATGACGTTCTCGATCTCCCGCTCTTGATGCTCTCAATCAGAATTCCCGGGCCGTGGACCAGCGCGCGGTAGGACTCGGGCGCCTCCGTGCTCGGTAATCCTTGTCTTGTGAAGCAGAGATGGCAAAACGGTCTGACCCGCTCATACGTATCCGCGTCCATCCTGACCAACCTCATCTTGGGGTAGCCGAGCCTCATCTGGTCGGCCAGCTGGCAGGGTTGATCGTTCCACTCGATGATTCCGGCGACAATTCTCATGGCCGAGTCAGGCCTCCCCATGATGTGAGGCGAGGCACGACACTTTCTGGATATTTCGTCCCTTGCGTCCACCACGCCGTGCGCCATCTGGATGATCGTTTCGGTGCAGCTTCCTACAAGGAAGTTGGCGCGCGCCTCCACCGTCTCCGGCCATTCGGTGTTTCTCCTCAGGGTGAGGCACGGGGTCGCTAAGAGGTAGGCTTCCTGTTGCAGACCCCCGGAATCGGTAACTATGAACGCCGCATCCTTGATGAGGGAAAGCGCGGCAAGATAGGAGACGGGGGGAATCAGGCGAACTGCACCAGTTGTATTGAAGAGCCCAAGACGCCTCGCCGCCCTCCGCGTCCTAGGGTGGATCGGAAATACGACTGGTAGGTCCAGCTTTGCAAGTGCGGAGAAAATGGATGACAACTTAGCTGGGTCTTCTACGTTCTCCTCCCTGTGAACGGTTGCTAGGACATAGCGCGAGGGCTCTAACCCCAAGCTCTGCGCCGCGTTCGCCTCCGCAATCGATTCCGAGAGCGATGAAACAAGCGACACGATGGGATGCCCATACTGGAATATTGAAGCTGGACGGATTCCCTCCCGGAGGAGGTTGAGGGTTGCAGTCTTGGTCGGGGCGAAATGAACCCTCGAGCACGCAGAAATGGTCACCCTATTCCTCTCTTCCGGCATCGCTGGGTCGAAAGACCTACAACCCGCCTCTATATGGGCCATGGGAAGGCCCATCCTCGACGCGGCAATCGCCGCGCCGAGAGTGGAGTCAGTATCTCCCACCGCAACGACCATACCGGTCCCGGTATCGCGAAAAGTCCTTGCCAGCACACGAATCGTTGTGGCCAGACGACTGAGGGGCTCCCGAGGAACGAAAGGCAATATTGCCTTGGGTCTGGGTAGATCGAGCTCGGGTATGTGTCTCTCGCTGAGCTCCCAATCGTAATGCTGCCCGGTGTGCAGCAACTGGAAATCTAGGTCCCTCCTTCTCATCTCACGGATGATCGGGGTCATCTTTATGATTTCGGGGCGCGTGCCCACGACCAAAGCTATGTTCATCGATCCTGAGCTTTCTCGCCTGCTCTTAGACCTCGTTTTGGTAGGGCTTCGATTCATCTCGATCGAGCCTGAGGTAAGCGAGAAAAAGCCTCATGCGACCGGATTTCGAATGAAGGCAGCAATACAGGTTGACGTGGACGGGGACTGGACTTACAGAAGCTACCTCGGGCTGGAAACAACGGTTGAAAAGGACGAGCTTTTCGCAGAGGCAATGAACGCAGTTCTGACAAAGCTCGAGGAGCACCAGCTACCTGCCACCTTCTTCGTGGTGGGAAGGGATCTACAAGTTGATTGGAAAGCTAGGATACTGAAAAGGGCTGCGCGCTCCGGCCACGAGATCTCCAATCACTCAATGAACCATATCCTGAATTTCGCCGAACTCAAGGAAATGGATGTGGCTTCTGAGATAGACGAGTCCGCCCGAATGTGCCTCGAGAAGCTCGGAGTCGTGGTCCGTGGCTTCAGGGCCCCCGGCTTTGACCTTCACCCCAAGGCGCTCAGGTTGCTCCGAGCGAGGTCTTACGTCTATGACTCGTCCGTGATCCCGACATTCGTCTATCCGTTGGCTCTGGCAGCAGATCGCCTGTTCCACTTGGCCAGAGGTACCCCCATACCACATTGGAGGCACGGGCCAAAGTTTGGCTGGTTTGTTGCACCTCTGGCCCCCTATTTCCCCTCCGACGATGACTTCTTGACCGGTGGCGCTATAGAGGTCCTTGAGGTGCCTGTGTCTACCCACCCCACTACTCGGATTCCGATCCACATGGCCTTCAGCCTGGTCCTCGGGTCGAGATGGTTTGAGATCGGCGTAAGGTCGCTGCGTCGGAAGGGCCTCCCCCTTGTCTTCCTCATACACCTGAAGGATTTTCGTGCCTTGCTGGACGGGCGTAACGCCAAGGCGCTTCGAATGACCGATCACGTCCTGACGAGAATCGCAGAGGAATTTGAACCCACCACTACCCTGGAGCTTGCGCGGGAATGGACCGCCAGGCTGGCACCCTAGCCGGATGGATTCAATACCATCTACGAACCTGCTGAGGCAGCTCACCACCAAGTGAAGCGAAAAGTAATCTTCTCAAATAGGAGGTCAAGACGAACCTTCATGCATCGAGAAGCGTCGATCAGCGTCATCCTGCCCATGTTCAATGAGGCGACCAACGCCGCCTGCATTGTGGCCGTGGGAGGAATGCTCGAGCGGACTGGCCGCTCCTGGGAGATCATCGTTGTGGACGACGGCAGCACGGACGGCACGGCCTTGGCCGTTACCGCGGCCGCGAAGGGCATGCAGAACGTCACGATCCAATCCCATCAGCGAAACGAAGGATTGGGGGCCGCGATCCGGACGGGAGTTTCGGCTTCCACAGGCGAGTGCATAATCGTTCTGGACGCCGACCTGTCCTACGATGTGCGATGCATCCCGAAACTCTTGGAGAAGATGGAGAACAACGATGTGGTCGTGTGTTCGCCGTACATGAAAGGCGCTTCCTCTGAGGGGCCGCCCAGAACCAGAATATGGGCCAGTAGGGCCGTCAATACCTTGTACAGGGCGCTCATAGATCGGGGGCTCACATGTTACACAGGCATGGCGAGGGCGTACAGGCGTGACGCCCTCCGGTCGGTGGAATGGTCGTCCGACGGTTTTGAGAGCCAAGCGGAGATCCTGGCGAGGCTGGTATTGCAGAACCGTGCTATCTGTGAAATACCTGTCGTCCTCAGCAAAAGAAGAGCGGGCAGATCCAAGCTCGCCGTACATCGAGAAATACTGGCGCACCTGAAGCTGCTCGCGCGGCTCGCGTTTCTTGCGTCGTCATGTCGAAGATCCCAGAAAGGGCAACGCCAGGGATATGTTCTAACTTGACCTCAGGTAGTTCATGACCCTTGAAGCTGCCAAGAATCCTGACTCGGCGGCGGATCCAATCGTGGGCATTTCAGGGTACATCAGATGAGCGCCCGCTGTGAAAACGCCCCTTGGCAGGAAGTTTTCTTCGCTAACCAGTGTCTGGAAATCCCTGGTGAAGATCGGGGATGCGAACCGTTCCCTGAACACACGGACCTCTCTGATCTTCGACCCGAAGCCTGGGAAGATCTTATCCAGACTCGTCTTGGCCTCTTCTATGACGGCCTCGTCGCTCGCCTGCCAAGACGGATCAGCGACGCCCAGATAGCGGTAAGCGTAGCAGATGGCCATGCCGCTCGGCCCGCCGTATCGGTCAAACAGGTGGTGAATCAAGCCACCCAAAGGTATATCGTCGTAGGCGAAGACTATGCTAAGGTTCCGGTCGATCATTCTTTCCTCAAGAATAAAGCACAGGTTGATGATCGACTGATATTGTATGCCATGAAGCTCGCCGCTGCCGCAAGGAGGCATAGATAGCAATTCCCCGCGAGGGATGCAAGCGACGACCGCGTGGACATCGATTTCATCCTTTCCATCAGTCCCTTGAACCTCCGCTCGATAGCCTTCGGGCTTCGCCCTCAAGTTCGTCACCTCGCAGCTCGTTTCGACTCTGCCGCTGTTCTTTTCGATGCAACTCCTCAGCGTCTGTACCAAGAGTTCGAGCCGGTTGCCGAGGACTCCAGTCTTGCTGCCCATCCGTACCGAGTTTTGCAGGCGGTTCCACACCCAGGACGCCGATAGGCCGTGTAAGCCTTGTTTGTACTTGACCCACGACAGTGGTTCGAAGAAGCCTGTCGTAGCTTCCTTGCCCACCTTGCTCAACAGCCATTCGCTTGCCGACCTTCCCTCAATATCGTCCCCGGTCAGGCCGAGAAGTGCCTCCAGGGACAGAATTCCCAGCCTAATTCTGCTACCAAAGGGCAGGGGCTTGAAAGTCAGAAGGCTCAGCGGAGACGTAATGCCATACAACCCTCCGTTGAAATGGAAACACGTCTCAACTCTCTCCCACCTGACTGCTTCTAAGAGTCCCAGCCTTTGCAGGAGGGCGAGCGCAGCATCATCGGTTGGCAGCACGTTATGGCAAAACCGCGGCAACATGAGATGTCCCTGTCGAAAGCTTGAACAAAGACCCCCAAGGGACGGGCTCTTCTCGACGAGGACAGTATCCACATTGGAAGAAAGGCTGAGGGCGCAACAAAGGCCACTGATTCCGCCGCCAACAACCAAGACTCTCATCGAATTACCCTCCGGTCGAACCAAAGCGAGTGCCCTCCGCCTCTCAATGGAAGATGCAACGCGGCAACCAATAGACCCCGCGTCTCGGGGACGTGCTATTAACGCTTGCCTGACTGAGAAGTCAGGTTTGGGTGTCGACATTCGAAACACGCCGATGCTAGATCTCGGCTTGACGTAACCGCGTGGCCCCTGCCAGCGAGGGTCGCCTTGTTGTCAGATGACCTTCTCCATAGACCGGTCGGTGAGCCAGGAGTGTGCCACAGAAGAATGACGCGGCCCCGCGACTTACGATGGGCAAGGCCGTGTAGAACCCTTGGTACGCATGCTCGTTCTGGTCGCGTGCCGGGCGGGCCCGGTGCGGCCAGCCTGAAGAGGGCGAGTACACCTAGGGCCATCTCGAAAAACTAGGGCGGCTTGGGGTAGACATGCGGAGCAAACGCTGCGAACACAGTCAGGCATCACCCGTCGGATCGCCGCCCTGACGCCGCGCCATTGGCGATGTTCAGCGAGTACCAGATCTCCATGTTCACCAGGTCGGCCAAGAATGGGTCATTCTTCCGAACCAGAGCACGCACAGCTTCTGGGTTAAGGATACCGTCGCGCATCAGGTTCCCGTTCGAAACCGCTGTCTCAGCAAAGCCTCTGAGCTCATTGGCGTACCACTCCTCGACAGGCAGGGAGAAGCCGATCTTGGTCCTTTGGGTGATCTCGGGTGGGAACCCCATTTTTTCTAGATAGCTCCTCAGCAAATCCTTGGTCCGCGGGTTGTGGAAGAGCTCGGCAGGCGAGCTGCTAAGCGCAAGTTCGACAACCGTCCTATCCATCAGCGGATACGTGGGCACCAAGGAGTTTGCCTGGTGATAGTACCAGAAGGCTCTGAAACCGCCCGGGAGGTTTGACCGAACGCCCAGCAACCGCCGGGAGTTGAAGGGCCCCAGCACCGCCGCCTCGAGGATCTCCTCGTTCAGAACGGACTTGATGCGACCCCATTCCTCGGCCGGAATGAAGGAATCAGAGAGAACCTCGCGTGATCGTGCGAATGCCTTGGAAAGCTCGCGCAGCAGGAAGTAGCCGGGGACAATGCCCTCGATAAGAATCTTCCACAGCCTGATGATGTGCCCGAGCCTGCCCGGGCCGCGTGCGATATCCATAATCCCCTGGCCGAAGCGCCGCCGCAGCAATCGCTTGGATGATGCGCTGAGACAACCTAGGCACACCAAGGAGAAGATTGCGTCCGCCGCGGCCCAGTCCACCCACGATGGGTAACCCCCGAAGAGCTCATCGCCCCCGTCACCGCTGAATACGACCTCTGCCCCCTCGCTTGCAGCCAGGACTGCTGCGCAGTAGTATTGCACCCCCCCGCCCGGCGGTTCCTGTCCCACCATGATCGTCTCTTGCAGCGTTCGGCGGAAATCGTTCCAATCTATCGTCCGGCTCCTGTGAGTTGAACCGATGTGTGCGCTTGCCCTCAGCGCGGATGCCCCCTCGTCCCAACCCTTCTTCGCAGCACCCACCGAGAGCGTCACAATCCGACTACTCAATTGCTGTCGTGCCAGTCCGGACAGCGTGCCACACACGGTCGAAGAGTCTATGCCGCCGCTAAGGTACGCAAAAGGGGGCGAATGAACGGCATGCATCCTAGCCTTCGTTGAATCCGCAATCGCCTGCCAGACCGCCTCCCAACTTAAACCCTCCTGTCTCCTCGATAGATAAGCTGAAGCGTCCCAGTACATGGACTCCTCGAACCCTTGTTGGTCTGCTGTGAGTATGTATCCTGCCCTCACCTTTTGCACGCCTTCAAAAATCGTCTTGGAGTCCGCCCTCCTGCCCCGAACCAGTATCTCGGCAATGCCTGTCCTGTCCAAATTCGGGCGGGGCCGCGTTCGAGCCAGGGCAGTGAGATCCGTCGAAAATAGAATCACCCCCTCAACACAGCGGTAATACAGCGGCCGACTACCGAAGTGGTCTCTGACGAGATAGAGCTCTGATCCACCTGGGTCAAAGAGAACGATCGAAAACTCGCCGTTCAGCCTGGTGAAGAAGCTGGCGCCCTGTGAGGAAAAGCCTGCGGCGAGCGAGATCGCCTGGTTCTCCGTATCGACAGGGTAGATCCTGCCCATCAGGGCGACGATGGGCCCCTCCTTTTCATGGTGCCATTGCACAGGCTCAGTCGGTCTGTCGAAGGCCCTCAGCTCAAGACGATTGGAGGCGTAGACATGGTCCGGCCCAGATCGTTCGGAGTCGATGTAGGTCGAGGCCTCGTCGAGCAGCCTCGTTGGGCACCCCCCGCGCAAGACGTATGCCCCGACGAGTCTCGCCACGGCACCTCTTCTCTCAAGCATACGATAATAAGATTTTCGGATCGATTCCCCGATTCTTCGAAAGGACAAACCGACGATAGATGCAAAACCCGCGGTGCCGCGGGGGCGTGTGGCTCATCTTCCTTAACACGAGCCGCCGTCTCCGAATCCCTGCCCGGCTACATCAGGATGTCAGGATGGGCTTCGCTCCCCTCGCTCGACGCGACCATCTGGCGAAGCCGCGCCCCCTGCCTTATTAGGCTCCCTGCTTCTCGCCTCTCGCGGATTGAATGGTTCAAGAATTTCGATGGCGGGCGTGGAGGTCTCCAGTCCAAACCACGAGACTGCCCCTGGGCGAGGCTAGGGAGTCAGTCGTCACCGATCGAGCCCTGCCTTAGGAGATTGCCCAAATCGTCTCCAAACAGGGACGCAACCGAGGCCGCCTCATCCTTCGCCAGGATGAGGCATTCTTTCGATGGAGGTTCGCTAGCGGAAGAAGACGCTATCCCTTCTGCCGCCTACTGAAGGAGCGGCGGGCGGTAGGCTACGCGGTGATGAGGCTTCACCAGGGACGTGGCACGATCATCGACTCCGGCGGAGTTGATGAGAACTACACCAAGATTCTTCTGGGGCCATGGCAAGCACGTTGAGGTTCGACATGCTCTCAATCTGGGATTTCTCGGTGGAAAGCTGGCTGAGGCAACAACTTGAATCACTGGGTTTCAAGCAAGACGCTTTGACGGCTGTGATTCAGAGGAGGACGTCAGGTCAGGCTACCTTGCCTCTTCTGGTGCGGCCGGTCAAGGAGAACTCTCAGGAGAGCGACTGGCACGTGGGCGGCCTGGACGTTCGCAGGATCGGTAGCTGGTTCATAAAAGGGGTTTGCTCGGATGCCGAGTAGCTGCAAAGCCTGACTGAGATGTCCTTGCACCACCCGGCGGGCGCGGGACTCCCTTTGATAGCACCCGGGAAACGAAGCAATTCCGCCCGCGGGGGACTGGTCGCATCGGTGTCCGCCCGACGGGAAGGAAATAGGGGACTTCGGGCCCTCCGCCTAGTGGCCTTATCGCCGATGCCTCTGTTGCTTCTCTACGCCCTGCCCTGGTCCTTTCGCCTCTGCTCAACTTGGATCGATGGAAAACCTGCGGTATGGGAGGTCCTAATTGAGCCGGGCACGACGATGGCACGTAGCAGCGACAGCATCCAAGGGGACTTCTCGGTCCAGATGAACACGACCGATTCCTACGGTATCTACCTGCGACAGGAGATCTGGATAAACGAGTCGGTGCGCCACTCGGTCCTCTTGGGTCTTGTGTTCAGGATCGACGAGATCGACGACATCGACTCAAGCGGCAGCACAGCCTGACCGGGCTGGAGATAGGCCTGGAGGGAGGAGACATCGATGCGGATAGCCAGCCCGAGTATATGTATCACTACCTCTTCATCGATCGATGCGTAAGGGTCGAGGACTTCCCAGCCTGGCAGCGCAACACCACGCCCACGGATGCACCACACAAAATGGCCTTCCTTCACCATGTTGAGTCCATTGGCATCCGGAACTTTTTCCAAGGCAACATCTCGCAGCTCTTTCTCGAGAACCTGGGAGGCTTTCCGCTTGGACCCATAGACCTCCGCGTCTGGGCGCTCAGGTGGGGAGACGGAATGCCTGATTCCGGCATAAAGGCGACCATCGACTCTATCAACATCTGGGTGCCCGAGAGGGTCGCCATGGCCATTCTGTCCCTGAGCCTCCTCTCAGGCATGCTGAGATCGTTGCTTGCCAGAACCGGTAAGGATAGGCAGATCGATCCGCCTTCAACCGATCGGCTGCCCAAAGAGTGATACGAGCGCGATGACCCTCGATTCCGCTTCCTAGGCACATCCGAATCCGGCCGAGATCCAGTGTTTTGAGCGCGGGTGCCCCAACGCCCCCGTGCGCTGAAACAATAACAACACTGGCGGACAGAGCGTACACTCAACATCCGGGCCGTTGGATGAAGCGGATCTCGATGGACGCAGAGACGAGGCAGTGGGGATGACATCTCGTCCAATGGAATTTCGAAGCGCTACCGCCAGTTCGCCGGGAGATTCCTCAAAGGAGGTGCCCATGAGGTAGCGCTCATGGAGGGCCGCTCGGCGGCACGCCAGCGCCGATCTAGGGTTCTCACTGTTGGCAGCAGGCGTATGGGAATTGTTCAGCAGGCATCGGAAAATAATCGAGGCGCGCTCAAGGGAAACGAGGAGCAGCGTAGAGTGATCCCGATTGCCCGGAAGATCCGCACCGATCATCAATGTCGTCCGAAGCCGTGCGAATCCGAATCCCGGGTTCACCCTTATGGGCGGGGTTAGCTATGCAAGTCACGAGGCTTCTTGCAGGGCCCGCAATCCCGCAACGAAACACCGCAGAGGTTGGCTGACCTTGAAAAGCCAAATGCTGAAATGGAGAAATGAGAGGGAACTCACCGAGGTCGACCGCTGTTCTTGGGATGATCGGGGAAGGGCTTTCCCCGGGTGGAGAGCTTGAGGACCGAGATCGTCCAAAGCGCCAGAGAACTCGCCGATATCGGGGTCGACTCCTTCGTGACAGATCCCATGCACACCTCATGGTACCTGATGGCGCATGAACGATCGGGCGTCGGCAGGAGGGAACCAAGGCACATCGTTGTCCTCGATTCTTCGCGGCCCGTTGCATATGTGCCGTGCTACGTGCAGCATTCCGCAGTATACGATGATCTGGCAATCGTCCTTGCCACGCCCACGCTCCGAAGGGCAATCCGGTGGGCCGCCTTGATTGGTGCATTCCCAGGCCTGTCCCCAGCCCTTCTCTGCTCGTCCCCGGACAGCCTTTACACGACGCTGTCCATCAGCCCCGCCCTGGAGCGGTCCGAGGAGGCCAATGTGGTCAGGGCCGTGGTCGACGCCTTGTTGCAGGTGGCGAGGGACGAGGAGCTGGACGTTGTTGGTTTCATGAATCTTCCACGGAGGGAAAGCCTTCTCTGGCAGGCGCTGCCGTCCATGGGGTTCATCTACTCCAAGCGCGTACCCTCAGCGTACCTCCCCGTGAACTTTCGGACCTTTGAAGAGTACCTGAGGCTTGGAGCAAGAAAACGGCGGAAACAATACAAGATCGAGGTTAAAAGGGCTGCCCAGCAGGGCCTGATCATCCATGAAATCGAGGATTATTCGGGCCTTGGCGGACTGCTCTCGGATATCCTGGGCGAGACCTGGGGGGTGCGTGGTAAGACCTCGCCCTTCCCGCCCAGCTACTTTGAGTCGCTAGCCGAGCATACCAAAGGCAGGTCCTGCGTCATATCCGGATCGTTTCGCGGCGAGGTGGACGGATTCACCCTCTTGCTGTGGACCGCGGAGGAGATGTGCGCCTACCAGTACGGGGCAAGGAAGAAGGAGCGGGTTCGGCTCTCCAATCTATATTTCAACATCTGCTACAACGCCACGATTGCCAAGGCGATCTCCTTAGGAGTGAAATCGATCAGATTCGGGCCGGGCTCCCTTCACGTCAAGACCTCCAGGGGATGCCTATTGGAGGACTTAGGCATGTTCCTCAAGCCCATGAAGAGGATCCACCTACCTGCCTTCAAGGCTTTGATGCTGCGCAACAGGAGGCGAGGGAGGGCCGCGCAGGATGTCCGAGGGTTACCGGCCTAACCCGAACGCGGTGCGTAAACCTGCCCCACTTTTTCTAGATGCATGGCTAGGTCGGTGCTGCTCCGAAAGAAGCGCTCCTCGCGGCCAGACCCAAGCTGCCTCCTAGCGCGAAACACTCCCTCGACCAGCATGGACCTCGGCCCGCCCATGAAAACCCTCGCCTTGACCCTCTGGCCAACCCCGGTTGAAAGGCGGACAAGGTAAGGGTGTGCGGTGAGGAAGTCGACGCGAGACGGCGGATGTGTTTCCCCAAAAAGTGCCTTGAGGGACTCCAGTATTACCAAGAGTCCCGGCGAGAAGGTCCCGTACTCGCAATCGTAAGACGTCTGAAGAAGATATGCCGTCTTGCCGTACCTGAGCAGCAGGGCGAATGCTATGGGTTGTTCGTCGAGGTTGAGGACGTGTAGATCCAGCCAGCCTTCATGACCCAGGAGGGCGAGCAGGTCCTCCCAAAACCTCTCCCCCGTAAAAAGCTGCTGGCGCTTCCAACTACGCTCCGAGACCCGCCGGACAGCAGCCCACGCACTGCCCGCGGGGTCGAGCTTGCGGTATCTCTTGGTCAGCAACTCGCCAGTCTTCCTCAGCTTTTCGCTGGCTCTTCTCGCGTTCTTCCTGAGTTTTGGTCCTCTTTTCTGGTAGTAGGAATCCCACCCTCCTCGTATCTCGACGAGAGCATTCCGCCACTGGGGCGAGTATGAATACTCGATGCTCATCCCGCTATCTTGAGCCGCCGATTCCAAGAGCCTCAAGGACGGTGATGAGCCGTTCAGCGCAAAGAACTCTGCCACGGGCACGCCCGACTCGTCCCTGATCGCCTCAAGCACGGTGCGGAAAACCTCCGCCGTCCCGCCGGGCACCAGGAAGTCGACCTCAAGCCATGGCCTAGCCACGGCGAACCTGGCCCTTCTGAGCCTGAAGATTCCTCCAGTCTCCGCGATCTGGAGAGGCGCCAGGCCCACAATGCCGGCCCTGTCCCGGAGCACTATGATGAAAGGGCGGCTAGCCGTTTCGCGGTGCTTCATCCATAGTTCGCAGAAGCTTGGGTGGACGAACGGGGCGGGCCGGCCGCACTGCTCCATCAGATCGAGCCAGGCACTTCTGATCTCCGCCGCGCCCTCCCAAGTCTTGATTACTTCAACCCTCAAGACCTTCGCCTGCCGCTTCCCTGTTTTCTTCTTCTTGCTTCCCGAGGACCTTCCACTCGTCGCCGTCGGGACGTCCCCTGGCCCTCCCTTGGACGCAGCCCAAACCTCGTTCTCGGTTGCGAAGCAGTCTCCGCCGCCTCAAGCCGTCACTGAGACGAAAAGCCACCGAAAGTAGCCTGCCCCTTGGGTTTTTGGGAAAGCATCGGACTCTGAGTCTTGATTGTGTAGAGTCCGCAAGTCGTTCCAAGAAGGGATAGGTTGTAAGGAAATCCATCGTCGTCTCCAGCGACTTGTGTTGGAAACAGTCGCGCATCGCCTTGGTGGTCAGGTAGGTGCCCGGCGATAAGTGGGCGTAGTCCGAGTCGTAGGCGGTCTGCATCCAGTATATCGTTTTGTGGTGTCGAAGTAGGACGACGAAGGCCGCGGGACGATCGTCGATGCGGAGGATATAGAGGCTCAACAAACCCTTTTCGCTCATCAATTCAATGAACTCCCTCCAGAAGCCGCCCCTGAGATAGCTCGATGGATCCTTCCAACTCTTGGCAACAATGCATTCTAGTGTCGATAGGCTTCCTTCCAACCCGTCGGGCCCGCCCGACTTCTCGATCTCCGCGCTGCCGCAACGACCCATCTTCCTGTCCACCCTCCTCATAACGTACCTCGTCCTGGCAGACCTCCTGGCAAGGTAATCCTCCCATGTTCCATCCAGACTTACGAGTGAATTGGTCCATCTCGGGGGTCGAAGATACCCCAGAGTATATCCCTTTCTTGCGCCGAACACCTCGATCGCGGGCAGGGAGGGGGACGAACAAGGAATTGCGAAGAGATCAAGCATGTCAAAGTCGCAATTGACCGTCGCCGCGGCGAGAACATCTGGAACCGCTCCGGCTCCGGGATGCATTAGCAGGAAATCCGAGTCAAGCCAGGAGACCGCGACCATGAACCTGAGCCTTTTGATGGTGAGGCCCGACTTCCTGGTGGGCGCGATGCATAGAGGGGCCAGCGCCTGGGGCCTCCCCTGGTCGTCCTTGAGCATGACAACGCGAGGGATGGCTGAAGGGACTCGGTGCTTCAGCCAGAGCTTGCAGAAGTCTGGATCCGCGAAGGGCGTCGCGTTCGGAGCGTTGCGACAGATATCTAGCCATTCGCCCCTGAGGGGCTCGATCTCGCTCCACCCGTCCGCCAAGACTGCCCGCAAGACAGCAAAAAGTAGCCTCAGAAGGCTTAAAAGCCAAGTGGCCGGGCCGAATACTCGGGTTTCAACGTTTCCCATCGGTTCTGTCGGCGGCCGGGGCAAAAGAGAGGTGTTTCTGACAGCTTGCTAGCGCGCCTGCCGCAGCGCCTCAATTCGCCTGACCGTTCCTTCCACCACGCGTCCCACCAACCGAACCCTCATGCACGAGATGATCATTCTTCTTACCAGAAGAAGAAATCGGTCTACTAAACCTTCCTGACGAAAGGCCTTGGCGTAGGGCACACATCCCTCCCTCCAACCTCTGAAGCTTAGCCTGCGTATTCGCACACCCAACGTGCGAACATACCACTGAGCCATCTCCTCATCCTTTGCCTCCCCCACGTAGCCCGCCCCGCCCTGGCGCCACATCATCCTTTCGGCCTCACGGCACAGCATCTCGCCCAAGCCCCTTCTCCTGTACTCAGGGCGGACGAATAGAGTGTGGACGTGATAGTACCTGCCCGATGTCCTCTCGAAGCACCTCATCCCGATCACCTTGCCCTCCCACCGGGCAACAAGCGTTGTGCTCCGCTGAATCCACCCTTCCATCCCGGGTAGGTACATGTCGTTGCATTTGAGCATCTCGATTGCCTCGGCTAGGGAATCGCTTGATGCGACCTCGATTGTTGGAGAGAAATCTGACAACTCTACACCCAATTCCGGTGCGGAAATGCCGAGTAAAAGGTTTGTGGCGGATGATCGGATCCGAGCATGTCTTGATCCGCTATTTTGGAATCAGGGACGGATGCCGCATAGCGGGGCGGGCGAAAGTGAAGATCTTGCGCACTTGGCAGGATTATCCGAAGCCACCGTGACCGGCGGAAAAGGCCGCCTGTGGAAACAGTTTGCTCCCTGCGTGTGAAGAACCACCGCCACCAACCAAGACACCACGAGGATGCCATGAAGGGAACAACTCCGGCCGCGGCTCACCGGCTGCGAGCCACTTGCAAGTATTGCGACAAATGACAAAGATGGACCGCCCAGCCCGGTTCCACCCCCGGAGAGGTCGAACCCTCCTTTCACCGACTTCAGACCGCCGGCAGCTTATGGCCCGGGCGTGCACTGGCAGGTGTGCAAAGAGGGCTTTTTGTCATTTTGGGCCTCATGCTTGCAGTCCCCATGGGTGCGGCGTGTCCGGTCCCAGGACCGATGGCAACGGCGTGATTCGCCTGCTTCACATCGGCAAGGCATGGTTCTACCCGGGCCACCCAGCCCCCGTCCTGAGCCAGGACCCGCGCATCAACTACTACCCCGTCCCGGCCTTGCAAGGATCAGGCGCGCTCAAAGCCAACTCGACGTGGACCCGATGACCGGCTAGGCTATCCCGGAAGCGCCTCAAGCCTATTGACATCCCTCACAGCATCGAAGCCGCCATCAAATGAGAATATGCCGGGCAGCTTCCTATCGCGAACGATGACCACGCTTATGGCATCCGCAAAGCTCAGCTGCCTGTACGTCCTGAAGATGTGATGAGCCGCGTTGAAGATGTCGTCGTCCACGAAGAGCGTGTCCACATGGGCGGAGTTGAGCATGGCCTCCCCGACCTCGGCCGAGCGGTCAGGCCCAATCTTCCTCCTGAGATAGGTAACGACCTCCCCGAATATGTGGTTGGTTATGAAAACCCTGCCGAGTGCCCCCTCCGACACGGCCCCGACCCCGACTATGGGCTTCGGCCTCTCATGGTGTCGATCCCTCGGATTGAATGCGCCGATCCAGACCCCTGAGTCCACAAGGTACAAGCTCACCCGCTCCCATGGACGACCTCGTCCAGCTCCGCTGTGGCGTCGGCCTCCCTTTCCGTCGGCAGCGCGCCTATGAGCGCCTTCAGCGGATCCTCCCCGCTGGCCTTCCGCACCCTGATGTAGACCTCGTCACCAAGGATGGTCCAAACCACCTCATCGCCAGGCCCCACCCCGAACCTTTTCCGGAGCGATGCCGGCACGACCGTCTGGAAACCCTTTGACACCCTTGTCGTGGCAACCACGGAGGCCGTCTCCTTGGGAAACGAGCAGTCTCAAAGCAGTTCAATCTTTCTCATGCCCAGCCGTGCGCTGCAGATTCATGCATGATGCGCCCTGCTTCCCCAAGGTCGCGCCAAGCTTCCAGGCATTCCCTTGTTCTGGTCGTCGACCAGCCTGGCCTGGATATGGACCCTCCTTGACTGCTGTGTCACCCGGATCGAGGCGGGTCCGTAGGCCTCCGGCATGCCGAAGAAGCGACCGTACTGCTCAAGGCTGAAGGAGACCCCTCCACCCTCACTGTGAACTTGCGGTCGTTGGATGTGACCAGGACCTGGGAGGCAGATCATCCATCACACTTGCCTCAACAACAAGCCGGACACCAAGGCGATCGCGCAGGGCAACCTGAGCTCCGGTTCCTCCAGAGCTTGGAACGATCCATCGAGGGGCTGAGCAAGGAGCCGCCGCTTCTCAGAACCTGATCCTTGGCCAAGACCGGCAGGCCTGCCAGGTGCCTTGCGAATCAGTTCCCCGCACGTCAGGCCAGGCATCGCGGTTTGTTGGATTTGCCATGGTCGAGCGCGGCCCGCACCTTGGCTTCCTGATGTGTCCTCACCCTGCCGGTTAAATATACTGAGCCCGCTTCAGCCAAGCCATATGGTAGGCCTCGCTCAGAGCCGTCCCGAACTCGCGGTACCCGACACGCGGATGGCCCAACAACTAGGACGGCCCCCTGCCCGGCTGGTCGGGAGGCAGGGACCATGCGACCATCATGCCGGACGTATTCCCGGCGGCGGTCTGCACCACCATTGCCGTCGTGGCCTCCGACCCTAGTAAGACGGGCGGGCAAGTCTTCCCATCGAGGAGGCCCGGACAGGAAAATTGCGCCGGGTGAGTTGCCAGTTGCCACGTGCAGGCTGAAGATACCCCACCGTCGGGTTCTTCCAGCCTCCAAGAATACTCTTATCCCTGCCAGAGAAAACGGTGATCGAAACACAGGCACGAACAGAGGAAATAAGCCACCTAGGACCTGCTTATCGGGCAACCCTTCCCCCGCGCGAGGGCGCCGCCTGAGGCTCTTCAGCTGCCCATCCCAAGGCATCGATACCTCCCATCCCAACATCTGACCATCCTTTATCACCCAGCCTCCGATGGTATGGGATGTCCTCCGTCGGGGCCTTCGGGGCTGACCTGAGATGAGGGATGAAAGCTTTGGTCCGGCTGGCATGATTGAGGAATGGTCGAACCAGCCCAAGGCGAATCACAGCGCGGATGACGGGCCGTCCATCAGCGTGATCATCCCTTGCAAACCATCTGACGGGCTTCCGCCAGTAATCGAGTCTGCCTCGAAGCTGGACTACCCGAGCGACCTTTTTGAGATCCTCCTGATCAAAGGAACCAACCCCTCCCTGCAGCGCAACTTGGGGGCAAGTCTCGCCAAGGGCGACATACTGGCCTTCACTGACGATAACTGCCAGCTTCCCCCCGACTGGCTGAGACTTGCAGCCAAGCACTTCCGCGACGCTAGAGTCTCCATAGTCGGCGGTCCGAACCTGACTCCTCCGTCGGATCCCCGTCTCTCGAGGATCTTCGGCCTGGCTTGCGCGTCCAAACTGGGCACCGGCCCGATGCACAGGCGATACCGACGCACTCGGCTGCTCCCGCAGGCGGATGAAAGTGCCTTGGCACTGAGCAACCTCTTCATCCGTCGGAAGCTCTTCGACAGCGGACTGAGTTTCAGCCCTCTTCTCTTTCCAAACGAGGAGAACCAATTCATGAATGGAGCCTCGCGACAGGGGCACCGCATGGTCTACGATCCTGACATCGTGGTCTACCATCCCAGGAAGCGAAGCTGGCGGGCGTTTTCACGCCAGTTCGCTCGCTATGGCGCCGGGAGAGCGAGGCAGACCCGCATGGACCTCGGAAGCCTGAGGCCCTTCCATCTCTTGCCCGGGGCGCTGGTCCTCGCATCGATGTTCCTACTCGTCGGGGTGTTGCTGTTTCGCCGCTTACTGCCTTGGGTTCTGCTCCTTGCGGCTGCATACATCGTCCCAATCGTCGCCGAGTCGGTTCGGATCAGTCTCCGTGAGGGCGATCCTAAAGCGGCTTGGCTGCTGATTCCGTCATTCCTCCTCATCCACTATTCCTACGGCTTTGGATTCGTCATGGGCTTGATCTGCCCGCTCGGCAAGATCCGCGGGGCCGCCCCGACCCGGGACGACGTCTCTCGTCTGGAGCCATCAGGCTACACATGGCCTGCTGGACAGAGGATCTCGTAGGCAGGTGACCCTGGCGCACAGGATTCCAAGGAGGCACATCGCGGCTGATCCTAGGGATACGTCCTCTGCCACCTCAAAGATGCTGACATAGTCCACCTGTATCCACTCGTCCTGAACAAGGTCAACGTAGCCCCTGACTAAGCGGGTCCCGTCCCAGTAGATGCGGTAGTTGTCTATCCAGATTACCAGTCCCATCTCGGTGTCTGGCGGGGAATCCGTGCCGGCAACCACTCGACCGTCCACGGTGAACTGCGCCGAGCCGTCCCGCCAGACGATCCCGTACGTGTGCCAGTCACGCATATCCACTCCCTCGACGGGCTGCGTCAGCGTGATGTTGTCGTTCCTCACCGACATGACGTTAAAGCCGGGGAAAGGGTACTCCGAATGGCGCGATATGCTGATGAACCAGAGGACATTTGAAGGATTGGTCTCGCCCATTAGGTGGCCGAAGTTTCCGTTCCAGAAGCCCCATCCTCTCGTTCCGCCTCCAGCCTCGCCCGTGAGCGTATTGTCGTCGCTGCACCTGAGCCTTACTTCGAAACCTTTGTGAAGCCAGTTCAAACCTCGACCCCCCATGATGTCGTTTATCTCAGCGTCGGAGTACTCCTCGCTCGAAGATGCCGCGCTGACGTTGAGGAAGAGGTATCCGTTGCAAACCACAATTGTGCCCGTGCCTGGGTGATAGCCCCAGTACCAGTGATTATCCATGTCATCGAAGTCGTCGAAGAATATCAACCCTGAGGCGGATGTGGCGGGTCTCAGGGCCGGGCCGAGGCTGCACGCAAGTGCGGCACCCGCGATGAACAAGCCGAGAAGAACCATCGCCCTGGGTCTACCGGTGTAGCCCGATCCCGTGGGGCCCGCCTTAGGAGGCCTAGCCCCCGAGTGCGGAGAAGGGGCCCAGGTTCTCATCCAAGAACCAGCCTCTTCATCAGGTTGCGGTTTGACCAACTTTCTCGCCCATCACACCTTGTTGCCTCGGGCGCTCCGAAGATCCAGGGACCTTCGGGCCCGCCGCACAATCTCGCTTGCTCTTACGACGATGGTCCAGAAGGCGCATAGCAGTCCCGTGCCTGCGGTGGGCCGACCCAATGCCCTGAGGAGGGCCATTCTGCACCTCAGGCTCAGCCACCTGACGTACAGCTTCTCGCTTCCGGCATTCCCCGGCGGGTCTGCGTATATCCTGGTGACGGGGACCTCGCCAACCGTTAACCCGATCCTGGCCGCTTGTCCCCACACTTGGAAGGGCATGGCATAACCCGTCTCAGTGATCTTCAGCTTCCTAAGCGCGTCCGTCCTGTAGGCCTTGAAGCCCGTGGCGGCGTCCGTGACGCGGTATCCAGTCATTTTCGCCACGAAACGGGCCATCTCCAAGTTTGCCTTGAGCCTGTGCGGCGCCGGCTTCCCCACGTGCGGAGAAAGATCATGATACCGGCTTCCCGACACGATATCGTACGAGACCAGTTTCTCCACCAACCTGCGCAGATCTCTCGGGTCATGTTGGCCGTCGGCATCCATGGTCACCACGCCTTTGTACGGTCCTGCAAGCGCCGCGGCGAAGCCTGTCAGAATAGCAGAACCATACCCCAGGTTGGCGTGGTGGCGAACGCCCATGAGCCTAGGCATTTCGCTGCGGAAGCGGTCGATCACCGCCCAGGTCCCGTCCGTTGAACCATCGTCCACGACAAGCACGTCTCCCCTCCACTCCTGGGCAACGAGGTCCAGGACCCTCGGGAGGCTTTCCTCTTCATTGTGGGCCGGGATGACAAGCAATGCATCTTTGTCTGCGATTGCCAGGATTTCCTGCGTGCAGGTCCCGCCCTCGGAGGACGGGCGAGCTCGCATCTCGCACAAGCGCCTACGACCAACATCTTGCTTCCGCGTGAGTTGAAGAAACTTCCTGTCGAATGATATCCATCCGGGGATCACCCACACGTTCACCGCCCGGCACGCCTCAAGCCGAGGGGCGGTCCACGTTTCTGTAGTGGTAGAGCTGTATGCCGACGTAGCTCCTCTTGTCCTGCAGCGAGAAGGCCTCGTCCAGATACTTCTTGACCTGGCCTTGGGGGTCAGTGAACTCCTGATGGGAAAGGACCAACCACACCCCGTTCACCGAGGGTTCGTTGCGCACGATCTGGTCCACCTGTTCTGCAGTGTAGGCCAACTTCAAGTAGCTTGAGTTTCCGCGATGCCGGTGGTAGTACCAGAACGGAACTACAACGTAGGGCGCGTTGAAGACGACGACCTCGTCCGCGGCTAGGTGTTGAGAGACGTACCCTTCCAGCTCCCTCCACTGCTCCTTCTGCTCCTCGGCGTAGTACTTGGCCAGACTCGCTGAGCTGGAGATCAACAGGGAACACACCACGAGGATACCTGCTAGTCTGCCGAGGGCCAGAGCGGTGTTGCGCGTCCCGCGCGCGACCAGGATGTAGAAAGCTGGGGACGCAGCAATGGTGTAGTGTTTCGCATAGATGGGAAAGAGGAGTAGGGAGAAGGTGAAGGGAATGACGATGGACGATCCGAGCCATAGGAGGAGAAGGACAACCACGTCTAGGCGTGCCCCGAGGGAGAGCGCCCAGCGGAAGCCGGTCAAGGAGTCGATGGGGCATCGAGGCCGGAAACTGCCGCTCAGCTTGGCAAGCTCGAAGAGACCCAAGACCATGAGGAATGAGTACGCCATTAGCCTGATCTCGTTCTCTCCGCCGTAGTAGGCTAGGGTCTTGGGAAGATCAACGAAGGTTGGCTGTCTGAGCCAAGAGATCCCCAATATCAATCCGGGCTCCGCCCGCATGCCCCTGAGTACGTCCAGCTGGCGAAGCACGTTCAGAACCCAAGGAAGGAAGGCGATGAAGGGCAACCCGAACATCACCACCCAGGGAAGGCGCGCAACCGCGTTCGGCTTTGCAAGCGCGGTCATGGAAAGCCCCTCATCGGCCGGCGGGAGCCCCCCGTTTGCCGGGGTTCCGATGCGAGCTTGGCGCGCGCGGAGGCGGGCTCTGAGGTAGAGCGAGAAAATGGCCTCTGAGGCGACGATGAAAGACCCGTAGACATGCGTGTAGAGAAGAAAGACGTTGGTCAGGGAAGCTGCAACCATGTCTCTTGCCCTTCCACTTTCCAGGTATCTGATGAAGAAGTAGTAGGACGCGAGACCAAGGAAGACCATCATCGAGTAGCCCCGGGCCTCCTGGGAATAGGAGATGTGAAGGCTTGATGCAGCCATCACCAGGGCCGAGATGAGCCCGACGCCGTCTCCGAAGAGGCGTCTACCCACCAGATAGATCATGAGCAGGGATAGAACCCCAAATGCTGCTGAGGGAATTCTCACCGCCAGCTCGCTGTCCCCGCAGATCGAGATCCAGCAACGCAGCATAACGTAGTGAAGGGGAGGGTTCGTCTCGCGCCCCATTCGGGACCAGAACTCCGCCGAGTTGCTCTCAGACACCAAGACGCTCGTCGCCTCGTCCAGCCAAAGGCTCTCAGAGGAGATCTGCACCAACCTGAGGACTGCGCCTCCCGCGAGGATCGCCAGGAGGCAGAAAAGCACCCAACCTAGATGGACGTTTTGATCGGATGCCATTCTTCCCATCCGATGCAAGGAGTCCGAGAACCAATAAGAACCTGAGCTAGAGTTGAGGTTGAAACGCTGCGATGGGTGCCCAAGAACAGGTCAGACGGGCACAATGCATCGCAGGCCTGCTGGATGATCGGGTTGTCCCAGAACTATGCTTGCAAGTTCGACGTCACGGTGGTCGGAGGAGGTGCTGCTGGATGCGCGGCCGCCCGCTTTCTGGCCGAGGCCGGAAGGACGGTTGCCCTAGTCGAAAGCAAGGGGATCGGCAGCCAGGCACACACACCCGTCACCTTCACCGAGACCCTCAGGGACTTCGGGCTGGAGGCGGCGGTTCACATATTCTACCGGCGCCTGTCCTATCACAGTCCGACAGGTGCGCTTTCCACATTGGAGATGGGCGAGCCAGCATGGGGATGCGTAGATTACCGCAAAGCGTGCAGGCTCCTGTGGCATGCCGCGGAGGAAGCCGGGGCAGTCCTGATCCAGGCGCGCGCCAAATCGCTCAGGAAGTCGGGCCAAGGCTTGGAGATCCTCCTTGATTCGGAAGCCGCGCTGAGATCCACGGTGGTGATCGACGCCACGGGGAAAGCTAGGTTCTCCGGCCACATTCTCGGGCAGCCTGACCCGCGCTACTATAGCCATAGCTTGGGCAGACGCGTTTCCGGTGCGGCGGTTGCAGACGAGAACAACTTCTACCTCATCGCGCCTGGAGCGGCATCCGGCACCGGAGGGGGATGGTTCTACCCGCTCGGACAGGGGAAGGCCGTACTTGGCTTTGCTGCGGTGACGAGAAGCCCATTCGCACCGTGGAGCCGGCTTGCGGTCATCTGGAGAAAGGCAGCTCGATCTCTTCGGCCCTACTCCGAGATGCTGAGGAATGCCCGACCAGGCCATTTCGAGATGGGCTCCATACCGCTTGTTGCCCCGCGCCGTTTCGTCTTCGGGAGGATAGCAGTTGTGGGGGACGCGGCCGCCCAGGCGACCCCATGGTCGTGCTTTGGTGTCCACGCCGCGCTTCTCAACGCGAAGCTGGTCGCCAGGGCGGTACTGCGAGCCTCCCAGGATGGCGACTCCGCGGAAAGGCATCTTCTGGCATACCAGCGTGACTGGAAAACCCAGAATGGACTCGCCTACCGATTGGGCGACCTTTGCGCTGGTTCACTTTGGTGGCGGGACGAAAGGGAGTGGGCCTTGGATGTGGCACGTTTCGGAGAGTTACCGCCCGAGGCGGCGCTCTCAAGGATACGGGACGGGAGCGTTCCCAGATGCGCTCCACTAGCACGATCGATAGTATGGCGGATGATCATGACGGGCTACATGATAAAGTGCAGGGCAGCCGAGCTCCTTAGACAAGCACGCTTTGAGCAGGCCGACCTAGGCGTTGGGGATCCCTGATGGAAGGACCATCCAGCTTCGAGCAACACGACCATATGCAGGGCGCGAAGGACGCGCGGCCGACAGGCCTGATGCCGGATGGGGACGGACTGACGGCGGCAAACGACGCGAGGTGGCGCAAGCTGCAGGATATGGAGACGCCTAGCAAGCTTCGCCGGCTCCTTGCGGACCGCCCAGGCGGACGATTCCTCACGAATCTCATCCTGCTCACCCGCGCGTACGACTGGATGGACAAACTCTGGATCATGACCGGTGCAGCCCTGCTTCTCCTAGCCCGCGAATCAGCAGGGCGAGCCGAGTTCATGGGCCTATCCGTCTTCTTCGCATACCAGGTCTTCGGCCTCTCCTACGGCTATGCTTTGAACGCCTGGACGGACCGCCACGAGGACCAAGCGGCAGGCAAGGACAGGGGGACCGCTTACTTCACTCCCAGACAGCTGTGGGCGGCTATCGCCTTGCTTGGGGCGGGCCTGCTGGCGATCCCTCTCTCCTTCCTCAGGGTCGATCTAGCGGTACTTGCAGGGGTAAACCTCTTCCTTGCAACGTCTTACTCCTGCCCTCCGTTCAGGTTCAAGTCAAGGGGGCCGCTTGGCCTTCTCGTTGCGGGAGTCGGGCAGCGTTCAATGGGCTTTTTGTTTCTGGTCCTTCTTCTCCCGGGCAACCAGGCCTTGGGTGTACTGGCACTCGTCTGGCTTGCTGTAGTCGGCATGATCACGGAGATCAGCCACCAGGCCCTGGACTACAAGCTGGACGTTGAAGCGGGTCTCCGCACGTTGGCGGCGAGGAATACGGCCGACCGGGTTTCCCAGCTGATCCGGGCCTTGCTGGCGATGCTTGTTCTAGCTGTGCTGCTGCCGCTATTTGTATTCCCGGGGTTTGAGGGTCTCGCGTACTGCGTTGTGCTGGCGGCTTTCTCGACGTATCCGGTTCACTATTCGATGGATGCTATGAGCTACATTCGTGCGCTAGCGCGATGAAAGCCGCCCACTAGCTTCCTGCCCACCGCCCGGCGCATGCCCCGCGTCCTGCCGGTCTCGCGGAGATCAGCCCATTCTAGCCTCAAGCACCTTCGAGAAATCCCGAGCGATCCTGGTCCAAGAGAACCGGGATCTCACGAATCGCCTGCCCCTGCGGGCTCTCCTCGATTCCCCAATGCTCGCAACCTCCACAAGACGCTGCGCAAAATCCTCCGGTGCGGGAGGGGACTGGTAGGTGTAGGGAGCAAAGTCAGCCAGCTCCCCAACGTTCGTCGAGACAACCTTCTTCCCCATCCAGAGGTATTCCCTCAGCTTCAGGGAGCTTCTGTACCTGTTTGGCTCCCTGTCGCCGTAGTAAACCGTGCAGGTTCCCGCGGTCAGGATTCTCCTTGCCACCTCGGATGGAGGCTGCGGCCCCTCAAACGACACGAACGGTGTCAAGCCCATCTCTTGGGCCAGTCCCTTGCACCTGCCAAGCATCGGGCCTCCGCCAACCATGACGAACCTCATCCCGGGGTCGAGGCGGATGGCCATCGCGAAAGCTTGTAGAAGCTCGCCCAGGTCAGCCGCAACATCGAAGTGGCACACATTGAGCACGGGCCCGCTTTCAGCGGCCCCGCGAACGGTCTGCCCGGGGGCAGATTGCCATAGAGATTGATCGAAGATGGCAGGGTCGACTCCCTGCTCCAGCCTATAGACGTCATCCCTTTCGATGCCCAGGTCAGCCGTTAGGTATCTCCTCAAGCTTTCGGTGTGGCAGGTGATGAGATCGGCGAAACGAAGAAAGGGTAACTGGGCCGCCTTTATGCCGAGGGAGAGCAAGCCGGCCCGGTAGGCATGATCCAGGTCGTCGACGTCGATCACCGACATACAGTCACTTCGGTCGCTGCGGGCTGACGCGATCAGTGCTGGAACCGAAGCGTTGGCGTAGGGTTTGATCGAAACCACTACATCGTATCCTTGGCTGACCTTCGTCAACCATTTCGGCAAAGCTAGAACCCTGTCCAACCTCAGGGGCAGGTATTCCCCAGTGGACAGGAAGTCCACCTCATGGCCGATACGTCTGAGTGCGCATGCGACGCCGAAGCCCCGGACCGAGCTTCCCGTCTGCAGATGCTCGGAGCTCAGGACGAGTATCCTCAACCGGGCTCCCCCTTGCCTAGCGGAGTCCGCGTTTCAGGCGCACACGCGATTCCGTCTTCTGGGACGGAGCCATCGTCCTTGGGGAGCGAATCCGTCCCGGAACCCAAGATGGTAACCGTTCCCGTGAAACCATCCACGACCACGACCTGCCCGGTTTGTATCAGCTTTGTCGCATCCTTCGCCCCCACCACTGCAGGCAGGCCAATTTCCCTAGCCACGGTCGCTATGTGTGAGAGGCGGCCTCCTATCTCCGTGACGATCGCCTTGGCCAGACCGAGGAAAGGAGTCCATCCAGGGTCGAAGGCTGATCCGACCAGCACCTCCCCAAACCTCATCGATTCGGCCTCGGATATGTCGCTTACAACCCTTGCGTACCCGGTGCCAATGCCAGGGCTGCACCCCATCCCCTTGATCACCCGGATTTCCACTGAGGCCCGACTAGGGCTAGATTCCGAGGCGGGGACGCAACCGTCCGTCACCACCGAGGGCGGCCGGAGGAGTCTGTTCTTCTCGTACTCGCTTCTTCTAAGCTCAATTGCGTCGCGAATGCTGACTACTGTTCCTCCCTCCATGAGGCCTACCAATTCCTGAAACGTGAGGTAGAACACGTCATCCTGCCGGCCCAGATTTCCCTCCGAGACGAGGGCTTCGGATGCCCACAGCACGCTGCGCCGCAGTTGTGCGTAACCCCACAGCAGCCCTTGCTTGGTCTCCTCCCTCAGCCGGACACTTCTCTCAAGGGTTGCTCCTACCACCCCGAGAGGAAAACCGAAAGCGGCATGGTCCGAAGTCTGCCTTGGCAACCTTATGGAATCCCTGTTGGCTCTGAGGGTCTCGATTACCGCGTTCAAGGTCTCGGTTCGTTCCGCCCAGAGGGGCTGTGACAGTTCCAGTTCCTGCACAGGCCTATTGCCATGCGCCATGATGAATCCTGAGACATCCGACTCCAAACCCAAGTGCGCGGAGGGTCGTCCGCCTCGGGTTGCCAGAGCCAAGAGTTCCGCATACATCGCTCCACCCCTGGTTGACCTTGAACCGGCTCGAAGGTGGACGCTTGGCTCACCTCCGTGGCGTTTCGAAACCGAACGTGCTATTCCAAACCAGGAAAGCGCCAGCCTGGTCGATCTCAGGTGAATGTGAAAGCACTCCGCGCTCATCTGGACCATTGTTCGCAGAGCCTGAGCGCCTTCCTTCATGGAAGCATATGGCGGGGCACGGGCGTCCAGCTCCCGCCTGTACGAGGCTAGGAAGTTCCTGGCGATAGGGGCGAGCAGCAAGGTTTCCTTGAAAAGCCTTGCCCAGGAGATGGCCTTGCGAGGGAAGCTTGAGGCGATGCGGCGCTCGGCAAGTTCGAAACCGAGTGCCTGTCGCAGGGTTTCCGGGGTGATCGCGGGGAGGCCTGCCAGGGCCGACAGCGCGCTGTCCAGATTCACATACGCCCGCCCAGCGTAGAGCCTCAAGTGCTGGGAACCTTCTCCTTCCGAATTTCGTCCCTGAATCTTAGCCGCGCCATAGGTGAGGCCTGCCTGGAAAACTGAGAATGTCAGGGGGGTCACGATTCCCGGCAGGACCTCGCCAATGTTCGCTCGAGTCCAGACCGCCATCTCCTGTCCCTCAATCCGGTGCGAGGGTTCCTCCCCGGTTGGGCTCGGCGAAGTCCGACACATGGCATATCAAAGACCGAACCCCGGTGGTGGCCAACTTGACCTGGTCGATGGACCTGATGGAGAGCAGGCACCTTGAGAGGAAAACGGGATCAAGGTGCAGCATCCACAGGCGGCGACACCAGCCCTCCGGTTGCA
>Ga0129301_1000121_pt1 | contig 39386 bp, 28 predicted proteins | sample ConPoolayeHmetaG_FD_94489 | JGI IMG/M metagenome (GOLD analysis project Ga0129301, IMG submission 94489) | Hot spring microbial mat communities from California, USA to study Microbial Dark Matter (Phase II) - Cone Pool mat layer H metaG ...
CGGCTGCGCTTCACGGCCGGCGGGCCGCGCCGCCCTGCGGCCCCGGTCGTTGAGCAGAAACAAAACGGCGCCCGCCGCCAGTGCCGCGCCGCCGCCGAGCAGCTGCGGGCGCGTGGCGCCCACCAGGATGAGCAGGGAAACGAGCACGGCCAGAACCGGCACCAGCGGGCCCAGGGGAATGACGAAGGTCGCCGGCCGGACCCTGTCGCGGAACCGGCGCCCGCGCAGGACCAGGGTGGCGGCCGAGGCTCCGGTATAGGTCACGAGGCGCGCCACGGCGCTCGCCACCGCCATGACGACGAACGAGCCCGAGAGAGCCAGGCCGAGCGCGACCGCAGCCGAGAACAGCACCGCATTCGCCGGCGTCCGATACTTCGGGTGGATGCGGCCGAACCACGCCGGCAGGGCCTCGTTTTCCGCCAGGGCGAAGAGCATGCGCGAGCCGGTCAGGACCTGCCCGGCGATGTTGCCGGTCATGGAAACGACCGAGCCGATGCCGATCAGCAGCGCCCCGGCCGCACCCATGAAAACGAGAGCCGCGTCCGCCAGCGGAGTGCTCGAATCCGCGATTCCGGGAAGCGTCCCCATCGCCACCGCCTGCGCCAGGGTCATGATCGCCGTCACGGCGGCGATCGTCGTGACCAGGGCGAAGGGCACCTGGCGCTGTGGGTTCCTGGCCTCGCCCGCCGGCACCGACACGACGTCGAAGCCGCCGTAGACGAAGATGAGCAGGAGCGCCGCCGTGGTCGCCTGCTCGAGCGTGACCGGCCCGAGCGCCCCCAGCCTGCCGAAATCCGCAAAAAAGGCGCCCACTACGATGAAGACGGCCAGGGGGAGCAGTTTGCCGATGGTGAGGAAATCGACCACCCAGGCACTCTGCCGGATGCCCAGGACGTTGACGATCGTGAGCGCCGCCGTCAGCCCGATGATCACTGCCGCTCGCCCTGGTCCGCGCGCCGCCGGCGGCCAGTAGAAGGCGAGTGCCAGGGCAAGCCCGTTGATCACCGACGCGTGACTGGTCACGCGCGTGAACCACTGCATCCAGCCGACCTCGAAGGCCACGAAGCGGCCGAAGGCCGCGCGCGTGTAGAGATACGGCCCGCCCGTGCTCTCGAACCGGCTGCTGACCTCGGCGAAGCAGAGCGCCACCAGCAACGACGCCAGTCCCATCGCCAGGAAGGCGACGCAGCTCCACCCGCCCACGGCGTGCGCCACTTGCGACGGCATCAGGAATATCGCACTGCCGATGACCTGGTTGATGCCGATGGCCGTCAGGTCCCAACGCCCGAGCGCACGGCGCAGCGTCGGCTGCCTCTTTCCTTCGGGTGGCGGCGCTCCCATGAGACCGATCTTCTACCACGGCGCAGGGCATCAAGTCACACGCTTTTCCCGGCCCGACAGGATTTCTGAAAACCGGCATAAGTTTAAGTTGTTTGACGCTCCCCGAGCCGATCTGTTAACAATTAAGAGTAAAGGAAAGGGCCCCGCCATGTTATTCAAGATAATCGAGAAAGATCAATTCCGCAGGCTGGTCGGCATCCTGCTCGACTCGATCGAAGTGATCGGGCCCAAGCAGATCGACATCGACAAGGACGGCAAACCGGTCCACCAATACCTTCCGGTCCGAAGCTTCGCGGAGCTGGATCTCGATTACGAAACGACCGAGTACTCCGCAAAGACATATTTTCTGCCGTACAAGGAAAACCTCTCCACCTATCGCTTCGGCGACGCCGAGTGGAAGCAGGAGATTCGGTACCGCCTGCAGCCGCGCGCGATCGTCGGCCTGCATGCCTGCGACATCAATGCGCTGCTGAAGCTCGACAAGGTCCTGGCACGGGATTTCTTCCCCAGCCCGTACTACATCTCCCGCCGCAAGAATACCTTCATCGTGGGACTGGATCACATGCCCGGCGAGCATTGCTTCTGCAAGTCGCTGGGGACGAACACCGTCACCCGCGGGTTCGACCTCTTTCTCACCGACCTGGGCGAGAGGTACTTCGTCGCCGTCGATTCCGATCGCGGTTATACCCTGCTGCAGCAGGTCCGGACCTCCGACGTGACCGAGCAGGACACGCGGGACTATCTGGAAGCGCGCAAGCGCATCGCGGCGGCTTTCAAGACCGAGGTGAACATCCAGAACCTGCCGAACCTGCTGGACATCGAGTTCGAATCCGAGGTCTGGAAGAAGTGGGGCGGCAAGTGCCTGAGCTGCGGCAGCTGCGCCATGGTGTGCCCCACGTGCTACTGCTACGGGGTCACCGAACGCGTCTCCATGGACAACACCGAAGGCGCCAAGATCCGGCAACTGTATTCCTGCAACCTCCTGGATTTCGCCGCGGTCGCCGGCGGCCTCAATTTCCGGCCTCGCAGGGAGACCCGGCTCAAGTACCGCTACTACCACCAGCACCGCGGCTTCGTCGAGACCTACGAGGAACCGAAATGCGTGGGCTGCGGGCGCTGCAGCCGGGTGTGCCTGGCGGGGATCAACCCGCCCGACGTCATCCGCGACCTTCAGGCGGAGGTGCAATCATGAGCACGGTGCTTCACCCCTATGACGTGACCAAGGAAAGCGAGATCCTCGAGCCGCTCGATTTCAACCGCCGCAGCCGGCTCAAGCATTACGACAAGACCTTCCGTTCCCAGATCATCAACATCATCCGGCTCACCGACAAGGAAAAGCTCTTCCATGTCCGGATCATCGACCCGGCCGAACGCGAGCGCTTCGCCTTCCTGCCCGGCCAGTTCGTCATGGTCGAAGTGCCGGGTTACGGCGAGGTGCCGATCTCGATCTCCAGTTCGCCATCGCAGAAAGGTTTCATCGAGCTGTGCATCCGCCAGGCCGGGGTGGTGACCAGCGTCCTGCACAAAGCCAGGCGCGGCGCAATCGTAGGTTTGCGCGGGCCTTTCGGGACCTCCTTCCCCATGGAAAAGATGAAGGGACACAGCATCCTGCTGGTCGCCGGCGGGCTCGGCCTCGCCCCCTTGCGCGCCCCGATCTTCTACGTCACCGAGAACCGCGCCGACTTCGACCAGGTTCACATCCTGTACGGCACCCTGGATCCGAGCCAGTTGCTGTTCGATTACCAGTACGAGGAATGGCGGCGCATCGACGGGGTCAACCTCGCCATCATCGTCGAGAAGCCGGACAAGAACTGGACCGGGCCGGTCGGTTTGGTGACCAAGCTGCTCGAGAACATCGACGTTCCCATGCACGACACCTACGCCATCGTCTGCGGCCCGCCGGTCATGTTCAAGTTCGTGTGCAACATGCTGAGCCGGATGGGCATGCCGCGGGACCGCATGTACGTCTCCCTGGAGCGTCGCATGCACTGCGGCATGGGGAAGTGCTGCCGCTGCAACGTCGGCTCGACATACGTATGCATGGATGGCCCGGTTTTCGACTACTGGACCGTCATGAACCTCAAGGAAGCGATCTGAGGGGGAATGCAATGAAGTACCTGGGCATCGAACCGAAAAAACCCCGAATCGCCGTCTATGATTTCACGGGATGCGAGGGCTGTTCCCTGCAGCTGGCCAACAAGGAAGAAACGCTGGAAGCATTCCTCAAAGCCGTCGAGATCGTCCAATTCCGCGAGGTCAGCTCCGCCCGGGACGGCGACCCCGAGATTGCGCTGGTCGACGGGTGCGTCTCGCGCGCCGACGAGATCGATCGGTTGATGGAAATCCGCCGGCGCGCCAAGGTCCTGGTGGCTCTGGGGAGCTGCGCGTGTTTCGGCGGGGTCAGCAAGCTGAAGAACGCCTTCGACCTGGCCGAGGCCAACCGCGCCGTGTATGGCGATCAGCCCAAAGAAACCCTGCCGGTGCGTGCCGTCAAGGAGATAGTCCCGGTCGACCTCGAGATCCCGGGCTGCCCGGTTTCCAAGGCGGAAGTGGAGCGCATCGTGCAGCACGTGATCTATGAAGTGCCCTACAAGTTCCCGTCCTACCCCGTGTGCCTGGAATGCAAGCAGCGCTACACGGTCTGCAGGTTCGAAAAAGGCCAGCTGTGCCTCGGGCCCATCACCATGGGCGGATGCGATGCCGTCTGCCCGGCGGGCGGCCTGGGGTGCTGGGGCTGCCGCGGGCCCGCGGCGGATCCCAACTACGAGGAGTTCATGTCCCTGGCGCGAGCGCGGGGATTCAGCGACGCGGAGATCTACGAACGGCTCAATTTTTTCGGCGGCTTCAAGGTGTAGCATGAAAATCGACCTGAACGTGGACGTACACCACCTGACCCGTGTCGAAGGGCACGGCAACATCCGGGTAGTCGTCAAGGACGGAAAGCTCGAAGAGGCGCGCTGGGACATCGTCGAGACGCCCCGCTACTTCGAGGTCATGCTCCGAGGCAAGCATTACACGACGGCCGGCATCCTGACCGCGCGCATCTGCGGGATCTGCTCCATCGGGCACTGCCTGGCCAGCCTGCGCGCCAGCGAGCACGCGTTCGGCGTCGCCATCCCCGAGGCGGCGGCCAGGCTGCGCCTGCTCGCCAAGCACGGCGAGACCCTGCAGAGCCATTACCTGCACCTCTTCTTCCTGGCCGCGCCCGATTTCGTCGGGCTGCCGAGCGTCCTGCCGCTGCTCGAGAAGAATCCTGAAATCGTGCGCATGGCGGCCCGTCTCAAGGGCCTGGCCAACAGGCTGTGCGATACGGTCGCGGGCCGCACCACCCACCCGGTATCGCTCCAGGTCGGCGGAGTGGCCGCGATGCCGCCCAGGGAGCGGCTGCTGTCGCTGCGCGACGACCTCGAGCGCTCGCTCGCGGACCTGGATGCGGCCGTCGACCTCTTCCGCTCGTTCGAGGTCCCGGATTTCCGGCGCGAAACCGAGTTCGTCTCGCTGCAGGGCGAAAACGAATACCCCTGGATCGGCGGGAACATGGTTTCGAGCGACGGGGTCGTGCACCGCGAGGAAGAATACCGCCTGATGACCAACGAGTACGTGGACAGGAACAACACGTCCAAATGGTGCCGGCTGTCGCGCGAGTCATTCGCCGTGGGCGCCCTGGCGCGCTACAACAACAATCACCGTTTCCTGCACCCCGAAGCCGCCAGGACGGCCGCAGCGCTGGGACTGGCGCCCGTATGCCACAACCCCTTCATGAACAACGCGGCGCAGCTCGTCGAGTGCGTCCACGTCACGCACGACTCGATCCGCCTGATCGACGAGCTGACGCGGTCCGCCGACGAGCCGACCATGGTTTCGGTAACCCCGCGGGCCGGCGAAGGGGTCGGGGCCGTGGAGGTGCCGCGCGGGATCCTTTACCACCACTACGAGTACGACGGCGAGGGCCGCATCGTGCGCGCCGACTGCGTGATCCCCACCACGCAGAACAACGCCAACATCCACCACGACCTGGCGGCCCTCACGCGGCAATTCGCCGTCGCGGGAATGACGGACGACAGGCTGGAATTGCTCTGTTCGATGCTGGTCCGATCCTACGACCCCTGCATCTCGTGCTCCGTGCACTGAGATCAGGTTTCCAGGATGTACTTCTGGTACACGTAGAGGGCCGGGCTCCCGCCCGTGTGCACGAAGAGCAGATTCTCATCCTTGGCGAAATAGCCCTTGCGCACCAGGTCGATCAATCCGGCCATGGCCTTGCCCGTGTAAACGGGATCGAGCAGGATCCCCTCGGTGCGCGCCACCAGCTTCACCGCTTCGGCCATCTGCGGCGTCGGAATCGAATACCCCGGACCGACATAGTCGCCGAAGCAGAGCACCGCCTCCCGCGGGATCTCCCCCTGGATTCCCACGTGCTGCGCGGTCTTGCGCGCGGTTTCGTAGACCATGCTCTCCTGCAGCTCCTTCGGCCTGCTGACGTCGATGCCGATGACCTGGATGCCGCTGTTGTTTCCGTAAAAGCCCACCACCAGGCCCGCATGGGTGCCCGTGCTGCCGCTGGCGCAGATCACGCGGTCGATCCGGATCGATTTGTCGAACGCCTGCGCCAGGATCTCCTCGGCACAGGCCACATAACCGGTCGAGCCGATGGCGTTCGAGCCGCCGCCCGGAATGATATAGGCTTTCCTTCCCTCGGCCGCCACCTCGGCCGCCGCCTCCTGCATGGCGGCCATCATGTCCGACCCGCCGGGGACCACCTTGATCTTCTCGACGCCCAGCAGCCGGAACAGGAAATTGTTCCCGCCTGCATCCTCCCTGTAGCTGCCCGGGACCCTCTCCTCGAGCACCAGCCTGCACTTCAATCCTTCCTTGACTGCCGCCGCCAGTGTCAGCCGGCAGTGATTCGACTGCACGGCGCCGCATGTGATGAGCGTGTCGGCCCCCTGAGCCAAGGCGTCGGCCACCAGGAACTCGAGCTTCCGGGTCTTGTTTCCCCCTCCGGCCAGACCGAGCAGATCGTCCCTTTTGATGTATATGGTCGGGCCGCCGAGAACGGCCGAGAGCCGCGCGGCCTTTTCGATGGGGGTCGGTCCTTCCGTGTATCGCCTGCGGGCAAAACGTGCGAGATTCATGATTCTTCCTCCAAGCGCATGATGAAAAAAGCCGGCAGGATGTTATGTCGCCGCGGCTGGGAAGCCAAGCACAAAAACACCGCGCCGAGCAGTAGGCCCGCGCGCCGGGCGCGAACGGCAACTTGAAGCAACAAGCCAACGGTCCGCCGCGGCGCGGCGGACCTACCGGCCCCGGAGGGGCCCTGAGCCGGTAGCCGGGGGTGAGCCGAAGGCGAACCCCCGGAAAGGGGCGTATCAATAAACGAAGTCCCGGAGGGCCGACAGACCGACGTTTCTGATTTATCCTTCTGCCGGCCCTTCGGGGCTTGTCGCATGCCGCTCCCTTTTCTCCAGGTTCGCTTCCGCTCACCTGGAGCTACCAGCTTCCGTCCCTCCGGGACGGACATGGCCCGCGCGCCGCGCGCGAACGGCAACTTGAAGCAACAAGCCAACGGTCCGCCGCGGCGCGGCGGACCTACTCGCGCGGTGCACCCGCCCAGCGCAGGCCGGGATAGGGAGTGCGTGCACGATAGATCGCGTAAAGGCAGGCGGCGAAAACCGCCGCGCCCGCCGCATACCAGCCCCAGGACCACTCGCTTACCAGTATATTGCGGCGCGCCAGCCAGTAGGCATAGGCATTGTTCCCGGCGTGCAGGAGCATTCCCGGAAAGATCGAGCCGGTCAGCAGGGCCAGGGCGGTCAGAACCATTCCGAGAAACGCCGTGGGGATGAGGCGGAACAGGGCGATGTGGAAGACGCCGAAGATCACTCCCACGACCAGGACCAAAGTCGCGGGCCGGAACCTGCGCCGCAGGCCGTACAGCAAGGGGCCGCGGAAAGCGATCTCCTCGCAGATTCCCGGCAGGAGCGCGACGAACAGGTACAGTTGCCAGGCCGGGACGTCCGCCGGCATCAGTTCGCGCCCGAACTGCTCGAGCAGGCGCTGCGGCACCGGGACCACCAGATCGGCCAGGCGGAACACGCCCGCGGCCGCCAGGTGCCCGGCAGGTACGGCGGCGACTACGGCGGGCCACACGGCCGCCCTGGGCCGCCGCAGCGCGAGGGCGTCGCGCACGGGCAGGCGGTATTTCCATATCATCAACAAAGAGCCGCCGAGAAACAGGACCAGCTCGTTGAAGAGCAGCTGGGTGCGGAAGGAGCGCAGCTGCGGGAAATTGACGGCGGCCGCGAACAGCACCGCAGCCATGACCGCGTACCAGGCGAACACGTGCCGGGAAAAGAGCGCGGGCCCGCGCGCCCAGGCGGCCGCATCCAGATCGGCGGCCGTGATCAGCCGCTCGTCCGAGAGCATCCTGGTGGAAAAGCGCATCGTGCCCCGGGCGGCCAGGACCATCACGGCCGCGGCCAGCGCTATCATCGGCCAGTCGAACCTGCCGGCCAAGACCTCGCGCACCGCCACGCTCACGTTGGCCAGCGGAACCAGCACGATGGCCGAACGGAGCGACACCCCGGGCAGAACGGCCGCCACGGCGGGCACCAGGCTGACGAGATAGACCGGGAAGAAGTAAAGCTGCGCCTCCTTGTAGGACCTGGCGTAAGCGGAAAGCGACAGGAGCACCGCCGACAGGAAAACCCCGACCGGGATCAACAGGGCGACCATGACGGCCAGCGCGGCCGGTCCGATGGCGATCTCCCAGTCGGCGGGAAGCTCGATGAGCTTGAAATTCACATAAGCGAGGATATTGAGCACGTTGACCAGCAGGATCGCCAGCGCCACGCAGAGAATCGCGAGCTGCTTGGCGGCCACGATCTCCGAGCGGCGCGCGGCGGTGGTGAGCAGCGTCTCCAGCGATCCCCGCTCCTTCTCGCCCGCCACGCTGTCGAGCGCCGCCACCGAACCACCGCTGAGGAGGAACATGACGAAAAAGAGCGTCAGGAACTTGCCGATCTGCGAACCGGCGGCCTGCGCCGCCCCGGCGACGCTGCGGCGCTCGAGCCGGAAAAGATCCGCGGGATCCATCGCCCAGCCGCGCTCGCGCAGCAGGCGGTCCCGTTCGCTGCGCGCCGCCTCGAGCAGGTACTCCCTCATCGCGGCCGCACCCGCGCGCGACTCCTCGCGGTCTCCCTGGAAGCGGATCTCGACCAGGGGGACGCCCGCGGGCCGGGCCGCCTCCTCCCGCGGCCGGCGGCGTGACACCTCTACTTCCGCCTCCTCGAGCGCCGCGGCCTCGGCCGCGCTCAGCGCCCGCAGGTGGAAATGGATGCGGCGCGCGCGCAGCGCGGCCTCCGCATCCGCGACCGGGAGCTCCTCGAGCCTGAGGCCGGGCGCGCTCCGCGCCGCGATCAGGCGCCGCACGGTTCCGGCCTCCGCGCCGCTCAGGGCATAGCGGAAGGTGGTTTCCTTCAGGCTGCGCGCGCGCTGCCTCTCGATCGAACGTACGACGTAGAGCATGAGCGGCATGACCAGCAGCGGCAGCACGAGCGCGAGAATGACGGTGCGCCGGTCGCGGGCCAGCATCCGCATTTCATGAAGGAACAGGATCCTGACGGATGCCCGATTCATTCCCGGCCCTTCACGTAGCAGACGAAAATGTCTTCGAGGTAGTGCGTGCCGGTGGCCCGGCGCAGTCCGTCCAGCGTGTCGCAGGCCAGGATGCGGCCGTCATGGATGATGGCGATGCGGTCGCACAGCTTCTCGGCCTCGCTCATGATATGGGTGGAAAAGACGATGGTCTTCCCCTGGGCGCGGAACTCGCGGATCCGCTCCTGCAGCTCGAGCGCGTTGAGGACATCCAGCCCGACCGTGGGTTCGTCGAAGATGAGCACCGGAGGGTCGTGGGCCACCGTGCGGGCGATCGACACTTTCTGCTTCATTCCGGTCGAAAGCCGGTCGACCCGGACATCCGCATAGGAAGCGATGCCGAAGCGCTCGATCAACTCGCCGACCCGCTGCGCGATCTGCGCCGCCGGGTAGCGGTTGATGCGGGCGAAGAACTCGATCGTCTCCCGCGCCGTGAGCCTGGGGTAGAGGGCGGTCGAGGACGAATAGAAGCCCAGGTGCCTGCGGGCCTCCTCGGGCTCGCGCACGACGTCGTGCCCCAGAAGCGAGGCGGTGCCGGCCGTGGGCGCGAGGATCGTGGCCAGCATGCGCAGGGTCGTGGTCTTGCCTGCGCCGTTGGCGCCCAGAAGGCCGAAGATCTCCCCGGCCCGGCACGCGAAATCGACTTCCTGAACTGCGCGCACCTCGCCGCGGCTTTCGTCGTAAAAGTACTTCGTCAGCCCCTGCACGACCACGGGCTCGTTCATGCCGCCTTCTCCCGCCGGGCGCCGGCACCGAAGACCCGTTGTTTCAAGAACCTCCCCAGACTCCCGCCGTAGCTGCCGATGACGAAGTCCTCGTGGCGCAGGACGGCCGCAGCCAGCAGGATCAGCAGGGTGACCGACGCGGCTTCCACGGCCAGCGCCAGGCCGATCAGCGGCCAGCGGTAGACCCCGGAGATCGCGTCACGGAAAACCAGCGCCACGTTGACCACCGGCAGCGCCGCCGTCACGGGCGTCAGTTCCATCCCCGGCGCCTGCAGGAAGATCACCGGGAGGAAAATCGCAACATAGAAAGAACTCACCATGGACTGGCCTTCGCGGAAATTGCGCGCGAAGGATGCCAGGAGCATCATCCCCGCAGCCACGAACATCGCCAGCAGGATGTCCATCAGGACGATCAGGGGCACCGCGGCGAGCGGGACGGCGAACGTGAGCCGTCCGACCTGTTCCCCGAGGATGGGCGCGAGGACGGACTTCACCGTGAGCAGCATGGCGGCGAGGTTCAGGAGGCCGGCGCAGGCCGCCATGGTGGAGACGTAAAGGTACTTGGCCGCCACGATGTTCGCCCGCGAGACGGCGAAAGTCATGGTGGTTTCCCACGTGGACTTTTCCCTCTCGCCGGCGGTGCTGTCGATCGCGGGATACATGCAGCCGACGGCGAGCATGATGATCAGGAAGACCGGCAGCATGCGCCCCAGTATGAATTCCCCCATCTGCCTGCCCGAGGCCGTGTTGCGCGCGGCCACCCGGATGGGCTGCAGCTGCCGGGCCTCCAGGCCCAGGCGCTCCCCCGCCTGCAGGACGAAGCGGTCGCGGTAACGGGCGACGATTTCCGTCACGCGCTCGAGCGCCAGCCGGCTCCGGTCCCTGGACTCGTCATAGGCGAGGCGCACCTTGAAATTGCCCGCCTCGGCCGGCGCGCCGGGTGCCGGCTCGAACTCCGCCAGCAGGTCGAGCGACCCGGCGCGCAGGTCGGACTCGGGGTCGGACGAACTCGTCAGGGCCAGCCGCTCGTCTTTCTCCAGCTCCTCCCGCAGCAAGCGGTGCTCCCCGGGAAGGCCGGCGAGCGCGACGCGTGACGTGAATCCTTCGGTCTGGCCCTGGACGAAAGAGATCCCGCTGTAGATCAGCCAGAGCAGCGCCGGGTAGAGGACGATCTGCAGGACGATGCTGTTGACGATGATCGTGCGCTCGCGCAAAGCGCAGCGCAGCTCGCGCCGGTAGAGTACCCCTATGTCCCGCAGATCGAACATCGGGCGCCGGTTCGGGCTCAGCGGTTGTCCCTGGGCCCGGGCATCAGCCTGGCCAGGTTGCCGCCCGGACCTCCGCCGCGGCCGCCCCCGGCGCCTGCGACCGTCATCGCGTAGATCTGGTCCCTGGTCCAGCCGTTGCGGATGAGCGCCAGATAGAGATCCCTCTTCGCCTCTTCGCTCCCGGCCGACGGATTCATCGACAATATGAGATTGTCGACATCGCCGAACTGCGTCTTGGCGTTTTCGAGCCGGTTGACGCACGCGGCGACGTCCGCCGGGCTGCACTCGAGCGCCATCAAGACGTTCTTCTGGTTCATGCGGGAGATCAGTCCGGCACCGACGCCGTTCGAGCCGGTCAGGGTCACCATGAAAGGCCTGGCGGCCGCATCGAGCATGTCGCCGAGCAGCCGGGCCGAGGGGTTGACCAGGTTGATCGCGACGTTGGCGGCTTCCATGGCCTTTACCGCCTCGCGCCCCTTCTGGGTCAAGCCGCCGTCGAACCAGATGCCGTCGTCCCGGACCACATCGACGCGGCCGAAGTCCAACAGCGTGGCGGTGGTCTCGAGCAGCGCGATATTGCCTTCGAACAGGGACGCGTCGCGTACCCCCAGAGTCACTCTCGCCTGCGGCGCCGCCTGCGCGGGCAGGCGCGCGCCGGCAGCGGCGGGCCGCGGCCGCCTCAGTTCTTTGGCGCGGTTGTTGGCGAGCGCCAGCAGCTCGGCGTTGGTGGAAGCCGGCACGAACTCCCAGCCGCCGCCGCCGGCAGCGATGTTGGGGATGGTCATGCGCATCGCGTTGTAGCGATGCTGCCGGTCGGCGATCAACAAGTTGGCCTGGGTTTCATTGGCCAGGTTGAGGACCCCCTGGAGCACGAAGCGGCCGGTCTTCGCCAGTATTTCCGGGTCGATCTTTTCGACGTCGTCCGAAGCGTCATGATAATCGGGGTGCCCGCCCCCTCCGCTCGTCATCAGGGCGAGCGCCTCGATGCCGAGTTCGATGAATGCGGAATGGTCGCTGCCCCCGGGTCCTCCCGTGCGCGCCCGGACGCTCTTGGCGACTTCCGGGTCCTGGTCGCGCATGATGATGTCGAAGATCTCGGGAAAATTCAGGGCCCCGGGCGCACCGATCTCGGTGCCCAGGCCGACCATGTCCATGTTGAAGTAGGCCACGGTCCGATCCATCGACACGCCGTCGCTCGGCGAGGAGACGTAGTGGCGCGAGCCGAGCAGGCCCAGCTCCTCGCCGCACCAGAGCCCGAAGATGATGGTGCGCTTGGGCTGCACCTTGTGGAGCGCGAGCAGGCGCGCCACTTCCATCGTGACCGCCGAGCCCGATGCGTTATCGTCGGCGCCGTTGTAAACGACGCCGTTGGTCATTCCCAGATGGTCCAGGTGACCGCCCACGATCACGTACTGGTTCTTGAGCTCGGGATCGGTGCCCTCGATCTTGGCCAGCACGTTGCGCGATATGTGGTTGTTGAACTTCTCCCCGTAGAGGGTGACCGTGTCGTAGCCCTTGACGCGGGCCCGGACCCCGGTATTCATGGAGCGCACTTTGCGCGCCTGGATGTCGCGCCGCATCTGATCGATGCGCACCGTGAAGCCGCGCGCCGTCTCCTGCGGATCGCGCGACAGTATCCAGCGGAACACCCTTTCGTCGATGCTGGAAACGTAGACGAACGGCCTGGTGAAAGGCGAGGGGGCAAGCTCGCGCCGCTGCGGCGGTCCTGCCGGGGCGGCCGGCTGCGCCGCCGCTGCCGGCGGGTTGTACAGCAGTATGCCGGCGGCACCTTTTTCATAAGCGACCATGGCCTTGCGCATGTCGCCGGACTCCTCGGTCCACGCCTCGGTCTCCTTCTCGGGCTCCGGCGGCTGCCCGGGCCCGCCCATGCCCATGCCTGCGGCTCTGGGCGCGTCCTTGGGGGATCCCTTCAATGCCAGGACGATCTTCCCCCTGACGTCCAGCGAATATTCGTCGAGGCCCTTGGCGGGAGCGGATATTCCATAGCCGACGAAGACGATCTCCCCCTCGACCGCCGCTCCCGGCGTCGACGAGACATCGACGGCGAAGTCGTTGTCCTTGATGTAGAACTCGCGCCCCTCGATGGTCAGCTGCGGCACACCGGTCGCCCAGGCAAAGCCGGCGCGCTCGCCCCGGATGGGCACGGCCTGGAAATAGGTGCCGTTGTCGCCGGCGGGCTTGAGGCCCCATTCCCGGAACATCTGGGCGGCCCATTCCGCGATTTGTTCGTAGCCCGGTGTGAGCGTCTTCCTGCCCATGTACTCGGGCGCGGCCATCTTGGCGATATAGCCCTTGATCACGTTGCCGTCGACGCGGATCGGGCTCGTCTGCGCCGGCGCGAGCACGACCGGCAGCAGGCAGAGCAGAAACAGGAAATGAAAACGACAGCGCATGCCCTTGTTTTTCATGTTCGAATCCTTTCGGCTGCAGGGGCGAACCCCTGCCGGGCGGATTATATTATCGCGCGGCGGGTTTTGAAACCTCCATCACCGTGAAGGTCTGCCGGCCCTCCGGGGCTTGGTTCATCGATACGCTCCTTTCCGGGGGTTCGCCTTCGGCTCACCCCCGGCTACCTGCTCAGGGCCCCTGCCGGGGCCTGATGATCGTCCCGAACCGCATCGCCGCCATCTTCGGCCAATTCCCGGCTACCGGCTCAGGGTCTCTGCCGGGCGCGGGCCAGTGCCGGAGGCACGGCAGCCGGTAGCTCCGGGTGAGCCGCAGGCGAACCCGGAGAAAATCGCATCCGACGTCGCCAAGCCCCGGAGGGCCGGCAGAGAGGCATGCGCGTTTTGTTACAGAACAATGCCCCGGCGCAGAACCTGCCCCGAACCGCAAATGCATTCCGGATAGCATTACCGGCCGCAAGATTTTTCTGCAACAATAGGGGGCATCTTTAACCGGGAGGCAGCCATGACGAGGAAAGCCATCGTACGCAGCGCGCCGATCCTGATCGCGGCGCTTTTCATCGGGACATCCGCGCTTCGGGCCCAGAAGACCTTCACCATCGAACAGGTGCTCAGCTATGCCTTTCCCTACGAGCTGGTCTCGGCCAGGAAAGCGGATCGCATCGCCTGGCTCGAGTTCGAGCGCGGGCGGCGCAACGTCTACACGGCCGCCGCGCCGGATTTCAAGCCGGTGCGCCTGACCGACTTCAACGACGACGATGGGGTCGATCTGACGAGCCTTGCCATATCCGATGACGGCTCGGTCGTCGTATTCGTGCGCGGCCACAATCCCAATCGCGACGGCTGGCACGCCAATCCCTCCAGTTCGCCCGACGGCACGGAGCAGGCGATCTGGGCCGTCTATACGCGCGAGCGCCGGCCTTTCCGCCTGGTGGCGGCCCGCAATCCAGTGCTCTCCCCGGACGGCAAATGGGTTCTGTTCGTGAGGGACGGGCAAATCTACGGGATTTCCCTGCCCGGCAGCTCCAGGAAAATACAGGCGCGTGCGCCTTCGACCGGGCTGGTCAAGGATCCGGACATGAGGCCGCTCTTTTACGCCTGGGGTACCAACGGCAATCCCCGCTGGTCCCCGGACGGCAAGAAAATCGCCTTCGTCAGCGACCGCCGCGACCACAGCCTCATCGGTGTTTACGACCTTGCGAGCCGGAAGGTGACTTATCTCGCTCCCTCGGTGGACCGCGACACCAATCCCGCATGGTCGCCCGACGGCAAGAGGATCGCCTTCATCCGCAGGCCCGGCTCGGCCTTTGCGCAGATCGTCGCCTCGGGGCTGGCGGCCGGCACTCCGGTCATCCCCGCACCGCCGGGGCGTCCCGGGCAGCCCGCGGCGACGGCTCCGCAGCGCAAGCCTGCACAGGAATCGGGCCAGCAGCAGGCGATGGCGCCCGGCTTCCAGGAGGCCGCGTTCGAGGACGGGCGCACCCTCACTTTCTGGGTCGCCGATGCCGAGAGCGGCAAGGCCGAAAAGATCTGGCAGGAACCCCTCGACGATTCCTCCTTCCGCGCGATCCGAGACATCACCTGGGCGGCCGACAGTCTGGTGTTCCGCCTCGAGCGCAACAACTGGCAGCATTACTATGCCGTCGCCGTCGCCGGCGGGCTCGATTCGTCCCCCGTCAATCTCACGCCGGGGGAGGGCGAGGCCGAAAGCGTGGGTTTTTCGGCCGACGGCGAATATCTCTATTACAGCACCAACGTGGGCGACATCGACCGGCGGCACCTGTGGCGCACGCCCACGGCCGGCGGCACGCCCGAGCAGCTGACGCGCGGCGAGGGGATCGAGACCTACCCGGCGGCCCTCGCCTCGGGCAACAAGGTCGGCGTGCTCTATGCCGATGCGCGCCGGCCGCAGTCCGTGGCCATAGTGGACGCCCGGGGCGGCAAAGCCGAGATCATCCGGCAGAACCTGCCCTCGGACTTTCCGCTGCAATCCCACGTCGTTCCGGAACAGGTGATCCTGACCGCCGAAGACGGCCTCAAGTTCCACAACCAGCTCTTTCTCCCCAAGGACATAAGACCGGGCGAGAGGAGGCCTGCCCTTCTCTTCTCCCACGGGGGGCCGGGCAGGCAGATGCTGCTCGGGTACCATTACATGTTCTTCTACCACATGGCCTATGCGATCAATCAGTATTTCGCCAATCGGGGTTATGTGGTCATCTCGGTGAACTACCGCTCCGGCATCGGCTACGGCCGCGAGTTCCGGATGGCTCCCAACCGCGGCGCCGCCGGGTCTTCTGAATACCAGGACATATACGCGGCGGGCAAGTACCTGCAGTCCAGGCCCGACGTCGACCCTGCACGTATCGGCCTCTGGGGCCTTTCCTACGGCGGCCTGATCACGGCGCTCGGCCTGTCGCGCAACTCCGATCTGTTCAAGGCGGGCGTCGACATCGCCGGAGTGCACCTGTGGGGCAATTCGCTCGATCCCAACAGCACTTCGTTCAAGTCCTCGGCGGTGGCCACCGTCGACAAGTGGACCTCGCCGGTGCTGCTCGTGCACGGGGATGACGATCGTAACGTGGCTTTTTCGCAGACGACCGGGCTGGTGCAGCTGCTGAGGGCGCGCAAGATACCTTACGAGCTGATCGTCTTCCCGGACGAGGTGCACGATTTCCTGGTGTTCCGGCGCTGGCTGGAGACCTTTCACGCGGCCGAGGACTTCTTCCGCCGCACCCTGGGTCCTTGACGGTGAACCTTTATCTGTTCCGGACGAGAGGTCGACAAACACGGTCTTCGTTGTCGGGGCTTCCGGCGGTCAGCTTTCCGCGGTCAGCCTCCAGCAGTCGGCTGTCAGCAGACAGCTTTCCCCGACCGGACGCTGAATCCTGACGGCTGCCTGCTGAGATCTCACGGCTCTCGCGCCTTGGTGCCGGACCACCCGACAGAAGCCAATCTGCCTTGGTTCCGGCTCGAACTCATCGATGTTTCGGGGGCGGAGTCGACCTTGGCGACATGGGGCCCGTTCGCTTATCATGGGATCCGACCGAACGGGCCGCGCAGCGGAGTCCGAAACATGAAGAGTCGCCTGGACCCCAAGCGTGTGGAAGTAATCGACGAGGCCGTGGCCGAGATACTGAGACGGAAACGGCCCTCGGACAGGTTGAGGATAGGATTCGACCTGTGGGCCTGGGCGCACGACATGCTCATGGCGCACATCCGGCACCTCCACCCGGACTGGGATCAGAAAGCGGTTCGAGACGAGGTTGCCAGGAGGTTTCTGCGTGGAGCCATATGATTTGCTCCAGCGGATAGTCGCACTCCTGGAGCGTCTGAACATCCCCTACCTTGTCACCGGCTCGGTTGCCGCCATGGCTTACGGCGAGCCTCGCCTGACCAACGACATCGATATCGTCGCGGCCATCGAGGAACGCCACACAGCCGATCTGATCGCAGCATTCCCTCCCGATGAGTTCTATGTCAGCGAGGAAACGATCCGGGAGGCGATCCGGCGACGGTCGCAGTTCAATATCATCGACCCGTCATCGGGGCTCAAGATCGACATCATCGTCCGAAAAGGCACGCCGTTCGATGCGAGCCGCTTCCGCCGGGCCAGGCGGATGAAGCCGGCCGAAACCTATTCCGCCAGCTTCGCCTCGCCCGAAGATGTCATCATCATGAAGATGAAGTACTACCGGGACGGCGGATCCGAAAAACATCTGCGCGATATCACGGGAATACTGAAAGTCAGCCGGGACGAAGTGGATCTGGATTACATCGCCGACTGGGCTCGCCGCCTCGATCTGGCGGACGTGTGGGAGATGATCCTCCAGAGGATCGTCGAATCCTGAGTCCCGAAGCCGGCCGGCGAAGCGCAGGAAATCCGCGCGCGGGTCAACGCCCCGGCCTGAGGTGCGTCTCGAACAGCTTCAGGATGCGCCGGTACTCGTCGGCCCAGGAATCGCCGCGCTGAAAGCCGTGGTTTTCCACAGGATAGAGGGCCACTTCCCAGTTTTCCTTGTGCAGCTCGATCAATCTCTCCGCCAGGCGCACGGTGTCCTGGAAATGGACGTTCGTGTCCACCACGCCGTGGCAGATGAGCAGCGGGCCGCGCAACCCCTCGGCGAAATAGATGGGCGAACTTCTCTTGTAAGCCTCGGGGTCATCCTGCGGCTGGTTGAGTATGTTGACCGTGTAGCCGTGGTTGTAATGCGCCCAGTCGGTGACGGGGCGCAGCGCGGCGCCGGCGGCGAAAACGTCCGGCCGGGTGAACATCGCCATCAACGTGATGAAGCCTCCGTAGCTGCCGCCGTAGATACCGATGCGCTTCGGATCCACGTCGAGGTTTTCCACCATCCAGCGCGCGCCGTCGACCTGGTCGTCCAGATCCTTGCCGCCCATGTGCCGATAGATGGCCGTGCGCCAGTCGCGCCCGTAACCGGCGCTTCCCCGGTAGTCGATGTCCATCACCACGAAGCCGCGGTCGGCGAGCAGGTGGTGGAACATGTACTCGCGATAGTAGCTGCTCCAGTAGCGGTGCGCGTTCTGCGCGTAGCCGGCACCGTGCACGAAAATGACGCCCGGCCGCTTCTCGGCAGCCGCGCCCGGCCGCTTGCGCGCGGGTGCGGCTGCGGGCTTGCCTGCGGCCTCCCTGAGCATCTCCGGGGTGTAGACGCGGGCATACACTTCGGCCCCGTCCCGCGCCCGGAAGGTGATCAGCTTCGGATCCAACCAGGGGAACGACAACCACTCCTCGGTCGGGGTGAGCGTAATGCGACGCGCGGGAGCCTGCGGGCGATTGTCCATGAGATAGAGCTCCGGCGGCCGGTTGCTGCAGGAATAGATCACGGCGGCCGTCTTTTCATCCGGCGAAAGCAGCACGCGATGGCTTCCCGGCATGCTCGTGATCCGGGTGCGCGCTCCGCCCGATGCGGGCATCGAGTAGAAATGCCGCTCGCCGGGGTGGACTTCGCTCGATGTGAAATAAAAGAGCGTCTTGTCGTTGGAAAGCGAGGGCTCGAAAACCTCGAACCTGCCGGAAGTCAGCGGGCGCACGCCGCTGCCGTCGATCGCGGCCGCGTAAAGTTGAAGATAGCCCTCCTTCTCGGCGACGAAATAGACGCTCTTGCCGTCGGGCATCCAGCCGGCCTGGGATCTGCCGAATCCGCCGAGGATCCAGGCGTCGTCGTGCAGGTGATCGATAACGGCGGCCTTGCCCGTTTTGGGGTCGACGCGGAACAGCCAGCGATCCTTGGTATCCCGCGATGTTCCGGCAGCCACGAGGACGGCGCCGTCCTCGGACCACAGGGGACTCGAGAGATTCACCACCCGGTCCTTCTGGCCGTGATCGATCCAGACCACCTCGCCGGTCTCTACGGACACCAAGCCCATGCGCGAGGTCCCCTGCTCGTCGCCGACCTTGGTGCGCGTCGCGATGTCCTCCGTGTAGCCGGAATCGGTGACGTAGTTGGGAACCGCGGCGGTCTTGCTCCTTTCGGCCGGCTCCGTCTGGGTGAAGGCCACGAAGGTCTGGTCCGGGGAAAGCTCGAATCCCGAAACCCGCGCGCCCCGCGGGATGTAGTACGGCTTCCGCTTTTCGCGCTCCTTGCGCCTTTCCTCGGCCTCGGCGCGCTCGCGCGCACGTTCGCGCGCCGCTTCGAACAGCTCCTTCTGCTGCGCCTCGAGGAACCTCTGGCTGTCGGTGGGCCTGGGCTCGGGCGGCCTCGGGCCCGAGCGGAAGTCGGTCAGTTGCACGACCGTGCCGTCATCGAGCGAAATCCGGTAGAGGTTGTTGTCGCGGACATAGACCACTCCCTTTTCGTCGGCGGTGAAGCGCGGCGACGATTCCGCTTCCACCGTACGCATGAGCGTGCGGCGCCGGTCGGTGACGGTGTCCTGCAGGACGATATCGCCGTCCTCTACGAAGACGACCTGCCGGCGATCCTTGGAGTAGTCGCCGGATGGGGGCGGCACCTTGCGGGCCTCCTCGTCCGTGAGCCGTTTCAGGGATCCGTCGGCGCGCGCGAGCACGTAGGTGTGCGACTTCCGCTCCCCGGGCCGGCGCCAGGAAAAATACAGGCGGCTGCCGTCGCCCGACCAGCGCAGCGAGTCGATGCCGTAACCCACCAGGTCCGGCCCGCGCATGATGCTTTCGACCGTGAGCGGGAAACCCCTTTCGGGCGGGATGCGGAAGGTCAGCGAAGCGCCATAGCTTTCCCAGTCGTGAGGCCTGCCCGCCTCGGCGGCCGTCATGTGGACCAGGCGGACGAGCCAGGTTCCGGGTGCCACCAGGGGGACGTAGGCGATGCCTTCGTAGCCGGTGCGCGTCGTGAAGGTGAAGTCCTCGTCGGGAACCGTTTCCTTCGCAAAGCCGTCGGTGACGGCGGCGATCTGTGCCCCTCCCAGCGGCTTGCCGTCGAAGAGCACCTGCAGGGCGAGCTTCTCTCCCGGCCGTGCCGAAGCCGGGCTGCGCAGGGGCACGATTTCGAGCTTCAGCCCCGTGGGCCGCGCGGCGGCGTCGCCCGGACCTTCGCCGGCAAAAACGACGCTCTTGGCGAACCACGTCTGCATCATCTTTCCCGGAACGTCTTCCTTCTTGGAGCGGGCGCGCGCATCGATGACCGCCTGCAGGCCTTCGCGCGCGAGATAAGCGTTGAACTCGCGGGCGGACAGCTCGACCGGCCTGGGCTTGAGCTCCGCCGCTATCACCTGCGCTCCGGCTTCCCCGGCAACTGCCCGGGCCTCCACGGCCCCGGCCGCGGCGCGCAGGGCTGCGATCTCCGCCGTACCGCGGGCCGTGCGAAGCCGCAGGCGCACGACGTCGGCCTCGGTCAGGGACGCATCTCCCTTCGGGAAGCGCGCACCCGCCTGCAGCGCGATGCGCAGCGTCGCGCCCGGGCGTGCACTGAAGTCCGGGACCAGCCATACGTCTTGGGCGAACGCGGCGCCGGCGGATAGAATGAAAATCGCGACAATCGCCATCTTGCGGAAAATCATAGCTTCGCTCCTCAGTCAGCAGTCAGCCGTCAGCTGTCAGCTCTCAGCAGTCAGCTGTCAGCCGTCAGTTCTCAGCCATCAGCCGTCAGGCTTCAACGTCCCGTCGTGGAAAGCTGACAGCTGATGGCTGAAGGCTGAAAGCTGATCGCTGGCAGCACTCGCGCAAATCGGTTAAATTCAATAACGCCCTTCCTGCCCGAAAGGGAAGAACCCAGCCCTCGGGGACTGGAGGCGAATGTACCAGACTTGGCCCGAGGAAAAAACCCGCATGTTCCGCAGCAGGATCCTGCGCTGGTTCGCCGCCCACCGCCGTCCTTTCCCCTGGCGACGCAAACCGACCCCGTATCGCACGTGGGTGGCCGAGGTCATGCTGCAGCAGACGCAGGCTCGCACGGTCGTGCCCTATTACCGTCGATTCATGAAAAGGTTTCCAACGCTCACGGCCCTGGCTGCGGCGTCGCCGGATGAAGTCCTGGCCCTCTGGGCGGGCCTCGGGTATTACCGGCGCGCGCACGGGCTGCACAGCGCGGCGCGCGCGATCGCGCGCGACTTCGGCGGCCGGATACCGGCGTCGGCCGAGGACTTCCGCAGGCTGCCGGGCGTGGGTCGCTACATCTGCGGCGCCGTGCTCTCGATAGCGTACGGGCTGCCCGAGCCCGTGGTGGACGGAAACGTGCGGCGCGTCATCAGCCGGTTGTTGTGCCTGGAGGAAGGCGCGCCGGAAAGCTTCTACTGGCGGCAGGCTCGAGCCTGGATCCCGCAGCGGCGCCCGGGGGATTTCAACCAGGCGGTCATGGAGCTGGGGGCGCTCGTATGCACCCCGTCGCGGCCGCGGTGCGCGCGCTGCCCGGTTGCCGGGCTCTGCGCCGCCCGCGCCCGGGGGATGCAGGATGTGCTGCCGCGCGCGCGCCGGCCGCAGGCGCAGGAAACGGTCCACCTGGCCGTTCTGGCGCTCGAGTGCCGAGGGTGCTTCCTCCTCGAGCGCCGCCGCGCCGCGGGTTTCATCCCGGGAGAATGGGGGTTGCCGGCGAAGACACTCGAGCCCGGGGAGGATGCGCATCAGGCGGTGCGCGCTCTGGCTCGCGAAATCACGGGACGCGCGGTTGTGCTTGCGCCTCTTCCCGCTTTCTCCCATGCCATCACGCGCCGGCGCATCGCGGGAATCGCGTTTCGCGGGAAACTGCGCACCTGGCCGGCGATCCGCGACGGCTGTCGCTGGGTCCGGCGCCGCAGACTCGAGCGGCTGCTCGTCTCGTCGCTTTTCCGAAAAGCGTACAAACTGGCGACTGATGGCTGACCACTGACGGCTGACCGCTTCCGACATCGCGGGGCGATCGACCGACGGGCGCGCCGGCTTCGATCTCTCCGGAAGGGGAGGAAACGATGCGAAAAAACCACTGGTTGGTCTTTATCCTGTTCGTTCCCGGGGTCGCGGCGCAGGCCGCGAGGCCCGTGCACACCTACTCGATCGTGGCGCGCGATCCCGCCACGGGGGAGATGGCCGTGGCGGTGCAGTCGCACTGGTTCTCGGTCGGCTCCCTGGTCGCCTGGGGAGAGGCGGGCGTGGGCGTGGTGGCGACGCAATCGTTCGTCGATCCTTCCTACGGCCCGCTCGGCCTGGCCCTGATGCGCGCCGGTCGCACCGCGAAGCAGGCGCTCGAGGGGCTGAAGGCCGCCGACCCCCATCCTGAAGTCCGACAGGTGGCCATGCTGGACGCTCAGGGGAGTGTGGCCGCCCACACGGGAGCGAAATGCATCCCGGCGGCCGGGCACATCGTGGGCGACAACTACAGCGTCCAGGCGAACCTGATGCTCAACGACAAGGTCTGGCCGGCCATGGACAAGGCCTATCGGGAAACCCGGGGAGACCTGGTCGAGCGCGTCCTGGCGGCGCTCGATGCGGCAGAGGCCGTGGGGGGCGACATCCGCGGCAAGCAGTCGGCGGCCATACTGGTGGTCCGCGGCAAGTCCACCGGGCAGCCCTGGAACGACACGGTGATGAACCTGCGCGTGGAGGACCATCCCGAGCCGCTCGCCGAGCTGCGCCGCCTGGTGCGGGTCCACCGCGCCTATGAGCACATGAACGCGGGCGATCTGGCGGTGGAGCGCAAGGACGACGCGGGCGCCCTGCGCGAATACGGGGCCGCCGAGGCGATGTTTCCGGACAATCTCGAAATGAAGTTCTGGCACGCCGTGGCCCTGGTCAACATGGGCCGCACGGACGAGGCACTCCCCCTCTTCCGGCAGATCTTCGCACGCGACCGGAACTGGGCGACGCTCCTGCCGCGCCTGCCCGCGGTGGACCTGCTCAAGGCCGACAAGGCGACCCTGGACAGGATCCTCGAAAAGAGGTGACGGTGCGGCCTGCCGCCCTCAGGAGCAGCCGCTGGTTTCGCCGCAGTTCATGCACTTGTAGCAGGCGCCGTTGCGCACCATGAGGCTGCCGCAGCCGGCGCAGGTGGGAGCGTCGTCGAGCGCGTACATCGACTTCAACCCGTTGACCGGCGAGTCGAACAGGGGCTTGAATTCCAGCTTCTGCTGCTCGACCTTGGGCGCTTCCTCCGGGACATGGACCCCGGCCTGGATCTTCTCCTCGGGCGGCAGGAACTTGGCGGCGAGCCAGCGGAAGATGTAATCGACGACCGACTTCGCGAAGGGAACCTCGGGATTGCCCGTGTGCCCGGAAGGCTCGAAGCGCACGTGGGAAAACTTGTCGATCAGGACCTTCAACGGCACGCCGTACTGCAGGGCGAGCGAAATCGCCGTGGCGAACGAATCCATCAGCCCGGAGATCGTGCTCCCCTCCTTGGCCATCACCAGGAAGATCTCCCCCGGCTGCCCGTCTTCGTACATCCCGACCGTGATGTAGCCTTCGTGCCCTCCGATGGAGAACTTGTGCGTGATGGCGTTGCGCTCGGCGGGCAGCTTGCGGCGCACGGGTCTGAAACCGGCGGCGGTCGCAGGCTGGAGCGCCGGCTTTTCCTTCGCGCCCTGCGAGGCGCTCAGCGGCTGGATGCGCTTGGAGTTCTCCCGGTAGATGGCGATCGCCTTGACCCCCAGCCTCCACGACTGGATGAAGGTCTCCATGATCTCCTCGACGGTCGTATGCTCGGGCACGTTGACCGTTTTGGAGATCGCTCCCGAGATGAAAGGCTGGACGGCCGCCATCATCTTGACATGTCCCATGTGATGGATGAAGCGCGTGCCGCGCTGCGCCTTGAAGGCGCAGTCGAAGACGGGCAGATGCTCGGGCTTGACGTGGGGGGCGCCCTCGATCGTGCCGTGTTCGTCGATGTGGCGCGCGATGTCGGACACCTGGCTCTCGGAATAGCCCAGCCTGGAAAGGGCGACCGGCACGGTCTGGTTGACGATCCTCATGGCCCCGCCGCCGACCAGCTTCTTGAACTTGACCAGGGCCAGGTCCGGCTCCACGCCGGTGGTGTCGCAATCCATCATGAAGCCGATGGTCCCCGTGGGAGCCAGCACCGTGGTCTGGGCGTTGCGGTAGCCGTGCACCGTCCCCTCGAGGACCGCCAGGTCCCAGACCTCCTGCGCCGCCTGCATGAGATCGACGGGCACGTTGCGCGGGTTGATCCTTTGCAAGGCGGCGCGATGCATGCGCATGACCTCGAGGAAGGGCTCGCGGTTCTTGGCGTAGCCCTCGAAGGGGCCCAGAACCGCAGCCATGCGCGCGGATTGCAGGTAGGCCTCGCCCGTCATCACGGCCGTGATGGCCGCCGCCGTGTCCCTTCCCTCGTCGCTGTCGTAGGGAAGCCCGCTCGCCATAAGAAGCGCGCCCAGGTTGGCGTAACCCAGGCCGAGCGGCCGGTAGGCATGACTGTTGGCCGCTATCTTTTCCGTGGGGTAGCTCGCGTTGTCGACGATGAATTCCTGCGCCGAGATCATGATGTCGACCGCCTTGCGGAAGGCCGCGACATCGAAGTTCCCGCGCTCGTCGACGAATCGCATCAGGTTGAAGGAAGCCAGGTTGCAGGCCGAGTCGTCGAGGAACATGTATTCCGAGCAGGGATTGGAGGCGTGGATCGGGGCCGTGTTCTTGCAGGTGTGCCACCTGTTGATGGTCGTGTGGAACTGCATCCCCGGATCACCGCAGATGTAAGCCGACTCGGCTATCTTGCGCATCAGATCGCGCGCCTTGTAACGGTCGGCGGTCCGGCCCGTCAGCCGTTCCTTGGTCTCCCAGATGCCGTCGGCCTCGACCGCCTTCATGAATTCGTCGGTGACGCGCACGCTGTTGTTGGCATTCTGGAAGAAAATGCTGCTGTAGGCCTCGCCGTCGACGGAGCCGTCGTAGCCGGCGTCGATCAGCGCCCAGGCCTTCTTTTCCTCGCGCGCCTTGCACTCGATGAAATCGACGATGTCCGGGTGGTCGATGTTGAGGATCACCATCTTGGCCGCGCGCCGCGTCTTGCCTCCGCTCTTGATGACCCCGGCGAAAGCGTCGAAGCCCTTCATGAAGCTGACCGGGCCGGAGGCGATGCCGCCTCCGGAAAGTCTCTCCCGCGACGAGCGCAGCGGCGACAGGTTCGTCCCCGTGCCCGAGCCGTACTTGAAGAGGCGGCCCTCGGTGCGCGCCAGCTCCAGGATCGAGTCCATGGTGTCCTCGACCGAGTTGATGAAGCAGGCGGAACACTGCGGTCTCGGCTCGATGCCGCAGTTGAACCAGACGGGCGAATTGAACGAGGCGTACTGGTTCAGCAGAAGATAAGCAAGCTCGTCGTGGAACACGCGCGCATCCTCTTCCGAGGCAAAATACCTGCCCTGGATGCCCCAGGTGGTCAGGGTGCGCACGACCCGGTCGACCAACCGGCGCACGCCGGTCTCGCGCTGCGGCGTGCCCAGGGGCCCGTGAAAATATTTGGATACGACGATGTTCGTGGCCGTCTGGGACCAGCTCTTCGGAACCTCGACCCCTTCCTGCTTGAATATGATCTCACCCTTGTCGTTCGTGATGGTCGCCGTTCTGATTTCCCACTCGATTGCGTCATAAGGCGATATGCCGTCACGAGTGAAGTGCCGGGTGAACCGGAGCCCTAGCGGCCGCTCCGGCGGCATATCGGCCGGTATGGCGGCCGGCACGACATTCTGTGAAGACGCCACCTGGTTGCCTTTCATTACCCCTCCTCTCTGCTCGCGCCGGGAGACAATGATTCCATGCGCACTCATGATTCCCTGAGAGAAAGACCTTCAGCTCTCGATCCTGAAATCCCGCAGCCGGCTGCATGAACTTCCGGGCCGGGCGGTCAACTGCTTTCCTTGCGGGTTCCTGTCTTGTACACCCCGGCGGAAACTCCTGTCAATCGAAAAAAAGCACAATATTTAGTAGTTAATATACCACTTGCCACAACATATTGCAATGGAAGCCTTTCTCGCGCCGGAAATCGCAAGCAGCCGGCAGGACGCGCGATTTGACATTTCCGGGCGAGTCGCGGAGAATTGCCGCATGCCGCAGTATCTGGTGTTCGACATCGAGACGCGCGTCGACAAGGAGCTCGTCAAGCGGGTTTACGACCCGGAGGACGCTCTCACCCTCGAACAAGCTTATGACAAGGCACGGGACGATCTGATCGAAAAAAGTTCGCAGCGCAGCGATTTCTTCCCGATCCCCTACCATGTCCCGATCGCGGTCGCGACGCTGCAGGCGGACGAAAGATATCGCATACAGGGGCTCGGCTGCATCGGCATCGACCGCTTTCCCGAAGAGGAGATCGTCGCCCGCTTCTGGCAGCAGTTCGAGAGTGCCGCGACGCTGGTCTCCTTCAACGGCCGCGGCTTCGACCTGCCCGTACTGGAAACGCGCGCCCTGAAGTACGGGCTTTCACTGCCGCGCTACTTCGCGACCTCGCAGCCGAGGAGCACCTACCGCGGCAGCCGTTACAGCGACACGTATCACATCGATCTCTGCGACTTCCTCTCGAACTTCGGCGCTGTCGCGCGCCGCGGCTCGCTCGACGTCCTGGCCAAGCTGATCGGCCTGCCCGGCAAATACACGATCGCGGGGGAAGACGTCGAATACCTCTACCGCCAGGGCCGACTCAAGGAAATCAATCAGTACTGCGTGACCGACGTGCTGCAGACCTACCTGCTCTTTTTGCGCGTCGAACTGGTGCGCGGCAAACTCGACAAGGCCGCGTACGAAGCCGCCCTCCAGGACGCCAGGGAATTCCTGACTCAAAGAGCGCAGGCCGGCGGTCCGGAAAACTTCCTGCTGGACTTCCTCAGACGGTGGAACAATAGTACCCCCTGATCAAGTTTCGGCTGTTTCGCGCATTCGTCCATTCAATGCATGAAACGAAACTTGTCGAACGCCGCAAATAATTGAGAAGACGGCGGTAAGCATTGCAGCCCTGTGGCATGATGCTTGCTCCATACCGCATAGGCGCCGGCGCAAGCGCACCGGCTTCGGCGCAGGCGGTCCCTTCGTCAAGGACAAGCTCTTCTGGTTCACCAACTGGGAGCGGACCTGGGAGACCGGGCTCAGCAGGTCGCAGGTGCCCGAATTCCCCAGTCTGAACGTCAACCAGAGCTTTCCGATCGACATCCGCTTCGCCGAAGGCCGCATGGACTGGAACGCCACATCGGCGATCCGCGTCTTCTACAAGTTCCATCACGACTACAACCTCGCGACGGGCGGAAGCGCCGTTTCGCCCTACCAGACCGTCAACTGGACCAACACGAGCACGGTCGGATTCGACTACACCCAGGCCATAATGGCGCACACCAGCCGCTTTGGCTATGCGAACTTCAACAACCGCCTCGAATCGCAGGAACTGACGTTCTAGCTCCCGCGTACTCCCGACAGCATTCCCTGCTACCTGGGCGTTGGTCCCTACGGTGCCGGATACTCCTCGCAGCCGGGGCTGCCCCGCGCAAGCTGAGACCGGGAACAGTGCTCGGTGCCGATTTTCTTTACAACCACGCCGTCGGATTGCCCTTCGTGCTCAAGGATGCCGAGCTCCGGCGCGACGCCGAAACGCTCAACGTCACTGCTGCCCGCGCCAAGCGCGACAGCGTGCCGGGCGGCCTGACGGTCGACCAGTGGATCGCCGCCAACCCGGGCAAGACCATCGGCTCGTTCGGGCTGATCAGCGACTCCATTTTCATGGGACGTCGTCCGGACCTGAACCGATTGCGCCTGCGGGACGGGCGCTTCACAAAGTACAAGGGCATGCAGATCAGCCTGCGCAGCAGCGAGGGCTCGCTGTGGCGCCTGAAGAACGTCGGCTATGCGGTGAGCTACGCGCTCGCGCGCGGCGAGTCCACGAACGGGCAGGGGCGCGTCGAGTTCATGGACAACGCGCTCGACAACCATCGGCCCAACAATCCGATCTATTTCGGGCCCAGCGATCTCGACTTCAACCACATGTTCTCGGTCAGCAGCTGCTTCACGATCCCGGGCGGCTTCCGCTTCAATTCGTTCTGATGCTTCGACACGGATGAAGCCCGGAGCCCATCCTCCCGGTCTCGGGATCGGGAGGCCATTTTTCTTCGGATTCTTGAATCGCTGGGCCTTGAAATCCAAATTTTTGGACAAGCCTATTGGGGGTGCAGTTTGTAAGCCCTTGCTTTTCAAGGATCGATTTTTTGTTGCGCGCTGGCTTGGGTTTTGCATTATGATTCGCCGCCAGCGCTCGAGGGGGTAAGTTTATAGACTCGATTCCGGCGTGCTTTTCCGGCTCCTTCGTCGCTGCTTCGAGTTCAATGGCCGGCCCGGCTGTGATTCGGCGTGCCGGTCGGCGACAGTGTGTGTTTGATGGGTCGATTCGCTTCTTACAAGGAGGTGTGAATGTTGAAGACCCGTTTTTGGCATCTCTGCATTATCCTGGCCCTTGCGGCTGCGCCCATGCTCTTCGCTCAAGGGGGCCAGACGGGTGCCATCCAGGGAATAGTCACCGACAAGACGGATGCGGTGGTCCCTGGCGTCACCATCACGATCAAGAACCTTGCGACCGCATTCGAGCGCGTCGTCGTGAGCCAGAGTAACGGCTCCTATGTGTTTCCCAACCTCCAGCCCGGCAACTATTCGCTCAAGGCCGAGCTGACGGGCTTTACACCGTTTGTCGTCGAAAACGTGCTCGTGAACGTCGGCCGGACAACGGACGTTTTCATCAAGCTCGAGCCCGCCGGGCTCCAGGAGACGGTCACCGTCACGGGCCTGGCGCCTCTTGTCGAGACCACCAAGACCGATGTCGGCGGTGTGGTCGAGAACCGCGAGGTGGAAAACCTGCCGCTCAACGGGCGCAACTTCTCTTCGCTCGCGACCCTGATCCCGGGTGCCCGCCCCGTGGGATCGTGGGATCCGACCAAGACGCGCATCGGAGCGGTTTCGATCGCCGGTGCCGGCGGCCGCAATATCAATACGACCATCGACGGCATCGACAACAAGGACAATACGGTCGGCGGCTACGTGCAGAACATCTCGCTCGAGGGCGTGAAGGAGTTCGCTCTGAAGACGCAGCGCTTCTCCGCGGCCGACGGGCGCTCGCAGGGGGGCATGCTTTCGATCGTGACCAAGAGCGGAACGAACGACATCCACGGCTCCTGGTTCACCTTCCTGCGCGACAAGAAGCTGAACGCCAACGACTACTGGTCCAAGAAGGGCGGCGTGGGCAAGCCCGATTTCCGCCGCTGGCAGTACGGCGGCTCGATCGGCGGCCCGATCAAGAAGGACAAGGCTTTCTTTTTCTTCACCTACGAGCGGCTGGACGAAGACCAGTTCGCCATCATCAGCCCCGACGTGGTGAAGGAGCTGCAGGCGTTGAAGAGCGCGAACATCTCGATCTACGGCGCAACGCCGGGGCCGGCCAACCAGCTTCCGACCCCCTATTTGAGCAAGTTGTGGACTGCGCGCGTCGACTGGGTGCTCAACGCGACCAATAACGTCTATGCCTCGTGGAACAACAGCAGCGACCGCACCGACAACGATCAGGCGCCGACGGACCTCACCAGCACCAACTTCAACACCAACCGCAACTACACGGCCTCGGTGGTGCTGAGCTCCGCCATCAAGCCGACGCTGGTCAACCAGTTCGTTTTCGGGCACTCGTACTGGAACAACCTGATCGACACGGAGCAGTACACTCCCGTCACCGTCTACTTCGCGGGTGTGAGTTACGGAACCAACACCAACGTGCCGCAGCAGTCCTTCCAGAAGAAGTGGCAGTTCAAGGATTCGCTCAGCTGGAACCGCGGCGCCCATGCCTGGAGGTTCGGGGTCGATTGGGTGCATGAGCCGATCCTGGGAGGTTTCTTCGGATACACTCCGGTCCCGGCCATCACCTTCTTCGACAACCCGACGACGATCCTGAACGACAAGGTCAAGTATCCCCAGGGATTCAACACTCCGGGGATCGTTCAGAGCATCGCGGCCACGGCCGGCGACCCGCGCTTCACGCTGCCGAGCAAGGTGAACATGCTGGCGTGGTACATTCAGGACGACTGGCGCGTCAACCGCAAGCTCACCTTGAACCTGGGCCTGCGCTACGACGTCGACCTCGGTCTGGTAAACGGAGGAAACTTCGAATCCAGAAACCGCACCCGGTTGATCCTGCAGAAGATCAACCACCCGGTCACCAACGGCTGGGTATTGAAATACCCCGGCGACGACACCAACAATTTCTCGCCGCGCGTGGGCTTTGCCTTCGACCCGACCGGGCAGGGGAAGACGGTCATCCGCGGCGGTTATGGGATGTACTTCGACCAGTTGTTCCTCAATATCAACTTGTTCGCCATCCAGCAGTCCAACCCGACGGTCTTCGGCACGGTGGTGAGCCTGGTCAACAGCAATATCGGCGTGGGCGACCTGCCCACCTTCAAAGTCGGGGACCCACTTCCTTCCGTTTCCGGGGCGCTGACCGACCTCCCCAACGGGACCACGGGCCGGATCATGAATCCGGACTACGCCAACCCCGTGTCCCAGCAGTCCAACCTCGGCTTCTCGCACGAGTTTCTGAGAAACTTCGTGCTCGAGGTCGACTACACGCACATGCTCAATATCCGCGAGTCGCGCCGCGTGCGCCTGAACTACAGGAAAGTCCTGGCCGACGGCACCAACCCGCGCATCCTCGAGAGCGCCTTCGCCGCCGCCGGACTGCCCAAGAACAGGCTGGCGGACATCGTCGGCGAAGCCTCGGTTAACCGTTCGCGCTACGACGGCCTCAACATCGGCGTGCGCAAGCGGCTGTCGCACCGGATCACCTTCCAGACGTCCTATACCCTGTCCAAGGCGCAGGGCTGGGCGGGCTCCACCGGTGAATTCGGCGCGCTGGCGAGATACGACCAGTCGGTTCTGTTCGATCCGCGCGAGTACGGGCCCACCACCCGTGACGAGCGCCATCGCTTCGTCTGGTCGAGCGTGATCGACCTGCCCGGCGGTCTCCAGGTGTCTCCCATTCTCCAGCTGGCATCTGCACGGCCCTACACGGTCACTTCCGGGGCCGACACCAACCGCGACGGCATCACCAACGACCTTTGCGTGGCCGGCACCGCCGCACCCAACGGGCGCACCTGCACCGCCGAGATGGTGGGCATCAACAAGGTCCGCGGCGGCTACGATCTCGACGGCAACAAGGTCTCCGGGCGCTTCTTCCTCATGGACCTGCGCGTGACCAAGGAATTCAGCCTGGCGCGCGCCCGCGAGGGAATGAAGATCGGGGTTTACTTCGAATCCTTCAATCTCACCAACCGGACCAACTTCGGCAACCGGTTCCAGGGGAACGTGCGGTCGAATCTCTACCAGACCACTATAGGTCTGCCGACCACTACTTACGGAATCGTCGCTGCGGCGCCGTATCAGGCGCAGTTCGGCTTCCGGTTCACATTCTAGCTGGTAGGTCCGCCGCGCCGCGGCGGACCGCCTGCTTGGTGGTTGCGCGGGACCTGCCCGGCGCTCGACATATCCGTCCCGGAGGGACGGAAGCTGGTAGCTCCAGGTGAGCGCAGCGAACCTGGAGAAAAGGGACGGCACGCGGCAAGCCCCGAAGGGCCGGCAGGGGGAGATATCAGAAACCTCGGTCTGTCGGCCCTCCGGGGCTCGTCTGATCGATGCGCTCCTTTCCGGGGGTTCGCCTCCGGCTCACCCCCCGGCTACCGGCTCAGGGCCCCTGCCGGGGCCGGATGGGAGCTTATTACTCCAAGCCGCAGGACCCGCGCGGCGCGCGGGACCTGGTCGCGTTCGAAACCTGATCGATGTTGCATTCGATGCATTTTGCGATAGCAGCCATCCTGGCGCTGGCCTGCCAGGCGGCCGGGCAATCCAAGGCGCAGAAGCGGGAAGCCCTGCAGGACTGGATCCAGGGCGAGGTCCGGTATCTCATCTCCGAAGAAGAACGTGCCGTCTACTCGAAGCTCACCACCCCCGAGGAGCGCGAGCGATTCATCGAGGAATTCTGGCGGCGGCGCGACCCCAATCCCCAGACCCCCGAAAACGAGTTCCGCGAGGAGTTCTACAGGCGCATCGCCTACGCCAACGAGAATTTCGGCGCCGGCATGCCCGGCTGGCTGACCGACCGCGGCCGCGTCTACGTCCTCTACGGCCCGCCCAAGCGCCGCGACGCGCACCCCATGGGCGGCCGCTACCAGAAGCCCGCCAATCAAGGCGGCGACACCATCACGACCTTCCCCTTCGAAATCTGGGAATACGACTACATCCCCGGGATCGGCCAGGACCTGACGATCGAATTCGTCGACCGCTCGGGCTCGGGCCTGTACACGCTGGAGACCGACCCCAACAAGAAAGACGTCTTTTACTGGCGCCGGGGCGAGATGCCGCAGCAACGCGTGTGGGCGCGTGCCAAGGAGATGCCTTTCGAGCGCATGCGCGTCTGGGCGAAGTTCCAGTCTCCGCCGCCGCTGCAGTTCGCGAAGCTGCGCGAGGAGGTCAGGTCCGAGATCACCTACGACGAGCTTCCCTACGACGTCAGCACCGCCTTCGTGCGTATATCGGAAGAATCCTACGCCATCCCGCTGACCCTCTCCATCCCCAATGACCGCCTGCTTTACGTCGGCAAGGAGGGATATTTCCAGTCCGAGCTCCAGCTCTACGTGGCGGTCACCAACCTGAACGGCGCCACGGTCTATCAGTGCGACGAGGCCTTCCAGACGCGGACGGCGCCGGGCGAGCCGATCGCCGAGCTGCTCAAACGGCGCACATATCACCAGCGCATCATCCCCCTGCCGCCGGGGAGATACAAGCTGCGCACGGTATTGAAGGACGTCAATTCCAACAAGATCGGCGTCAGGGAGATCATGACCTGGATCCCCCAGGTCAGCGATACCGGGCTGAACACCAGTTCCCTGATCTACGCCGACGTCATCCAGCCGGCCCCGGCAAACAGCCGCGATGAAGAGTTCGTCCTCGGCCCGTTGAAGGTAATCCCCAACCCGAAGGCAGCCTTCCCGCGCCGCCACAAGCTGGGCCTGTATCTTGAAGTCTACGACCTCGAGCTGGATCAGTCCACGCAGCAGCCCGCCGTGGAGATCAGCTACATCCTGCAGGGTCCCGACGGGCAGGAGGTGCGCTTCGCAAGCGAGTCGGAGTCGCGCTTCCAGGAGGGGCGCAGCCTGGCAGTCGCCAAGGCCATCCCGCTCGAAAACCTGGCGCCGGGAAAGTACCGCGTCGTCGTTCGCGTCACGGACCTGCTCTCGCAGCGCGGCTGCACGCTCGAGGGCCAGGTGGAAGTGCTGTAGGCGGCCCGGAGCCTCACCCTTTCCTGCACTCTTCGAGGAACTCCCGCAGGAGCTTGACGGTGCGGGGGAGATCGCTCTTGTTGACCAGGATATGATCGCGCGTCATGGTCGAAATCGGTATCACGCAGAGCTTCGCCGCCACCAGGACATTGCCGATCGCCGACATGTAACCGCAGACCCGCATCGAGATCTTCTTGTCGAAGGTCAGGACCTTCATGGGCCCGGCGACCTCGTATTTGTCGAAAAGATTGCGCATGCGCAGCCATTTGCGCCGCGCCACCACCAGGCTGATCTGCCGGGGTTCGCGCAGAAACAGGGCGAACCGGGTGGTAGCCGGCCGGTACCATTCTCCCGGAATCAACTTGCCGTCGGGAGGGAGGCTGACGAGGTAGTAATCCTCGGGCAGGACCTCGAGCCTGGTTTGTGCCAGATGCCTTCGCAATTCCTTGGTCAGTGCCGGCATGTCGTATCCCCCTGGGCAGCCGTTGAAAGAATGAAGCTGCAGGGAATTAAAGCATACTCCCCTCCCCGGCTCAAGCCGCGAAAGTTCCGGCCGCAAAGAAATGCGCGCAAACCGGTGCGAGATATGCTAAACCTGCGGGCGCATGCAGTCCCGATGAGACGGAGCTGACAGCCATGGACGACAAAATTCGCGCTCATCCTTACATCCCGAATTCGGTTCCGGAAATCAAACGCCGGATGCTCGAAGATCTCGGCGTCGCGGGCGTCGAGGAATTCTACCGGGACATCCCCGAAGAACTGCGCCTCCGGCGTCCTCTCGACCTGCCCGAACCCTTGCGGTCGGAACACGAGCTGAAAAGGCACGTGGCCGCCATTCTTGCCGAAAATCAGCCGGCCGGCAAGCTCCTGAGCTTTCTCGGCGCGGGCTGCTACCAGCACCACGTCCCCGCCGTGTGCGACGAGGTCAATCAGCGCGCCGAGTTCCTGACGGCCTACGCGGGAGAGCCCTACGACGACCACGGGAGATTCCAGGCGCTGTTCGAATACGCCAGCATGATGGGCGAACTGCTCGACATGGACGTCGTCAACGTGCCCACGTACGACGGCTACCAGGCGGCCGCCACGGCCCTCCGCATGGCGTGCCGCATCACCGGACGTTCCGAAATCCTCGTCGCCCGGCCGATCGCCGCCGACAAGCTCTCGCGCATCAGGGATTACTGCAAGCCGGAAATAGCCTGCAGGCTGATCCCCTGCGAAGCGGGCGGCGCGCGGCTCGATCTGGAATGTCTCCGGCGCGAGATCTCGCCGCGGACCGCGGCCGTCTATTTCGAGAATCCCTGCTACCTCGGCCCGATCGAGATCCGCGGCGCGACCATCGCCGATCTGGCCCACGATGCGGGCGCGCTGTGCGTCGTTTCCGTCGACCCGATCTCGCTCGGCATCCTGGCACCGCCGGCGCATTACGGCGCCGACATCGTATGCGGCGACATCCAGCCTCTCGGCATGCACATGCAGTACGGCGGCGGGCAGGCGGGCTTCATCGCCACGCGAGACGATCCCAGGTTCGTCATGGAATACCCGTCGCGCCTGTTCGGCATCGCCCCGACGCGCGTCGCGGGCGAGTACGGCTTCGGCGATGTCGCCTACGAGCGCACCTCCTTCGCCGCGCGCGAGGGCGGAAAGGAATGGGTGGGGACCGCGGCCGCGCTCTGGGGCATCACGGCCGGCGTCTACCTGGCGCTCATGGGCCCGCACGGGATGCGGGAAATCGGCGAGAGCATCATGACCCGCACCCGCTATGCCATGATGCGACTCGCCCGGGTGGAAGGGATAAACCTGCCCTTCTACGACTTGCCCCACTTCACGGAGTTCGTCGTCAATTTCGACCGGACCGGCCTGACGGTGCGCCAGGTGAACGACCGGCTGCTCGAGGCCGGCATCCACGGAGGCTGGGATCTGAGCGGCGAGTTCCCCGAACTGGGCCGAAGCGCGCTTTACTGCGTCACCGAGGTCCACTCGCAGGACGACATCGACAGGCTCGCGCGCACATTGGAGGAGGTCATCTGAAATGAATCCGGAAACGACTGCGATTCGCGGTCCCATCGTCAAGCCCGCGTTGAGGCGATTCCATCAGGCACGCTGGGACGAACCCATTGTCTTCGAGCTCTCGCGCCCGGGCCGGCGCGGCATCCTCGTGCCCGAGGCGGAACCGCGGATGAAGGCAGCGGTGGGCGATCCCATGGCCGGCATACCCGACAATATGCGCCGCAGGGAGCCGCCGCGACTCCCCGAACTGTCGCAGCCTCAGGTCGTACGGCATTACCTGCGGCTTTCGCAGGAAAACCTGGGTGCGGACCTGAACATCGACGTCGGCCAGGGGACCTGCACCATGAAGTACAGCCCCAAGATCGACGAACAGCTGGCGCGCCTGCCGGAAGTCGCCGATCTCCACCCGCTCCAGGACGAAGCGACGGTCCAGGGAATCCTGGAGATCATGTACCGCTTCGAGCAGATCCTGAAGGAGATCTCGGGCATGGAGCGCTTCTCTTTGCAGCCGCGCGCCGGCTCCGCCGCGATCTATGCCGCCGCCTCGATCATCCGCGCCTACCACGAAAGCCGCGGGGAGGCGGGGCGGCGCGACGAGATCGTCACCACGATCTTTTCCCACCCCTCCGACGCGGCCTGCGCGGCGACCGCCGGATTCAAGGTCGTCACGCTCTACCCCGACGACGACGGCTACCCCGACATCGGCGCGCTGAAAGCCGCTCTTTCCGGGCGCACCGCCGGGCTGATGATCACCAATCCCGAGGACACCGGAATCTTCAACCCCCGGATCCACGAGTTCGTCGACCTGGTGCACGATGCCGGCGGCCTGTGCTTTTACGACCAGGCCAACGCCAACGGCATCCTCGGAATCACGCGCGCCCGGGACGCCGGCTTCGACCTGTGCCATTTCAACCTGCACAAGACCTTTTCCACCCCGCACGGCTGCGGCGGGCCGGCGGTGGGCGCCCTGGGAGCGACGGCGGATCTGGCCGGGTTCCTCCCCGTGCCCCTCGTCGAACGGGACGGAAGGAGGTACCGGCTGGACTACGACCGACCCGAGAGCATCGGCAAGGTGAATGCCTTCTACGGCGTGCCGCCGGTGGTGCTGAAGGCCTATGCGTGGGTGATGAGTCTGGGGGCCGAGGGCCTGCGCGAGGTCGCGGAGATCGCGGTGCTCAACAACAACTATCTTCTCAGGAAAATGCTCGCGATCCGCGGCGTCAGTGCCCCTTACGCCAGGGGCAAGCACCGCATCGAGCAGGTCCGCTACAGCTGGAAGCAGCTCGCGGACGAGACCGGCGTGCACTCCGAGCAGATCGGGCTGCGCGCGGCGGATTTCGGCGTCCATTACTGGACCAGCCACCACCCCTACATCGTTCCCGAACCCTGCACGCTCGAGCCCACGGAGTCCTACGCCCGCGAGGAGCTGGACGAGTACGCGGCCATCCTCGCGCACGTGGCCGAAGAAGCCTACACGAACCCCGAGATCGTCCGCAGCGCGCCGCACAACAGCACCGTGCACACCATCGATCACTCGGTCTTCGACGATCCCGAAAAGTGGGCTGTGACCTGGAGGGCGTACCTGAGAAAACACGGGGTGAGGCAGGGCTGAAACTGCGGGGCTCATGGAAAGCGGACGCAAGAAGCTCGGGCTGATCGTCAATCCGATCGCAGGACTGGGCGGCAGAGTGGGCCTTAAGGGAAGCGACGGTGCCGAAATCCAGCGCCGCGCACTCGAGCTCGGCGCCGTACCCGAAGCGCCGCGCCGCGCCCGCGAAGCCGTCGAGCGCCTGCGTCCGGCCGCCGGCCGGTTCGATCTGGTCACCTGCCCGGCGGAAATGGGCGAGGCAAGTGCCGCCGCGTGCGGATTCGCTCCGGCGGTCGTCGGCTCCATACGGCCGGGATCGACCACGGCCGAGGACACCCGCCGGGCGGCCGCCGAGATGCTGCGCATGGGAGTAGATCTGCTGCTTTTCGCGGGCGGCGACGGAACGGCCAGGGACATTTGCGACGCCATCGGCGTGGCGCTTCCGGCCCTCGGAATACCTGCAGGCGTGAAGATCCATTCGGCCGTTTTCGCCACCAGCCCGGCGGCCGCAGGCGAGCTGGCCGCGGCCTATCTGCTCGGGCGGGCCACACGCCTGCGGGAGGCCGAGGTGATGGATCTGGACGAGGAGGCGCTGCGTGCCGGCGTGCTCGCGCCGCGCCTGTACGGCTGCCTGAGAATCCCTTACGAGAGCAGTCTCGTGCAGGGCCTCAAGGTCCCGAGCGCCGCGGGCGAGGCGGCCTCCTTGAGCGCCGTCGCCGCCGCCGTTGCGGAGCGCATGGAGGAGGATTGCCTCTATGTCCTGGGGCCGGGTACCACCACGCGCGCCGTCGCCGAAAGGCTCGGGCTTCGGAAAACGCTGGCGGGCGTCGACCTGGTCACGCGCCGGGAAGTGCTGGCAGCCGATGCCGGCGAAGCCGAGATCCTGCGCCTGATCCGGGGTAAGCGCGCGAAAATCGTCGTCACGCCCATCGGCGGCCAGGGCTGCATTTTCGGGCGCGGCAACCAGCAGATCAGCCCGGCCGTGATCGCGGCGGTCGGAAGGGAAAACATCATCGTCGCCGCCACGCCGGAGAAGCTGCAGGCGCTCGGCGGGCGGCCGCTATGGGTCGATACGGGAGACCCGGAGACGAACCGCCTGCTCGCCGGTCACGTGCGTGTCGTCACGGGGCACAGGGAAGAGGCGGTCGTCAGGGTGTCGGGCTGAGAGGGAATCATGAAAGAACTCGAGGGCAAGGGAGCGCTGATCACGGGTGCGGCATCCGGCATAGGGCGCGCGATCGCCCTGGCTTTCGCGCATGCCGGAGCCCGGGTGGTCCTGCTGGATGTCGATGACGCAGGCGGCGGGCAGGCGGCGCGTGCCATAGCGGATCGGGGAGGCACGGCCCTGTTCGTGCGCTGCGATGTCACCAGGGCCGCCGAGTGCTCGAGGGCGGTGGAGGACGCGGCCGGCTTCCTCGGCTCTCTCCACGTGCTGGTGCACAGCGCCGGAATCATTCGCAGAGCATCGATTCCGGAGACCACCGAGGAGGAGTGGGATCGCGTCATGGCCGTCAATCTCAAGGCGGTCTACCTGCTCGGCAGGCACGCCCTGCCCTGGATGGCCCGTTCGGGTGGAGGGGCGGTCATCAACATCGCATCGGGCTGGGGATTGCGCGGCGGCCGCGCCGCCGCGGCCTATTGCGCTTCCAAGGGCGGGCTGGTCACGCTGACCAAGGCCATGGCGCTCGATCACGCGCCGCAGAACATCCGCGTCAACTGCATCTGTCCCGGGGATATCGACACGCCGATGCTGCGCAGTGAGGCCGCTCAGCTCGGCGAGCCGCTCGCGAGCTTCCTCGAGCAGGCCGCCCGCAGGCCGCTGGCGCGCATCGGCACGCCCGAGGATGTGGCGCAGGCCGCGCTCTATCTGGCGAGCGATGCCGCCTCCTTCGTTACGGGTGCCGTTCTGGTGGTCGACGGCGGCGGCCTCGCCGGCTGACACCGCATGTGGTACATTTCTCGCGCAATCGGTGGAAAGGGGTGAAGCTTTATGCAAAGCAGAATCTTCGCCGCGGGGCTTGCCCTGCTCCTGGGCATCGCAAGCCTAGCCGCGCAGGAATCGAAACCCGCCGTCCGGCAGACCAGGACGCTGAAAGTGGGGGATCCGGCCCCGGATTTCAGCCTGCCCGACCAGAACGGAAAGATCGTCAGGCTCTCCGATTTTCGCGGAAAGCAGAACGTCGTGCTTGCCTTCTTCGTTCTGGCGTTCACCTCCGGCTGAACGCGCCAGATGAACAACTACCGGGACAATCTGGCGAAATTCCGGGAGTTGGATGCCCAGGTCCTGGGCATAAGCGTCGACGCCGCGCCCTCGCTCAAGGTTTTTGCCGAGCAGACGGGAGTGCAGTTCCCGCTGCTGAGCGATTTCAAACGCCAGGCCGCCGCAGCCTACGGCATCCTCAATGAGGAGCGGGGATTCGCCGAGCGCGCCACCTTCGTCATCGACAGGGACGGGAAGATCCGGGCCATCGAAACGGGAGCGGCCGCCATCGATCCTGCCGGTGCGCTGGATTCCTGCCGCGCCATCAGGTGACCGGGCCTCGAGCGGCTACTTCGGCGCGGCAGCCGGCCGATAGGTCTTCTCTCCGGCGAGGATCGCCACGGGCAGGCGGTTTTCTTCGGGCGGCAGCGGGCAACTGTATTCCCTGCCGTAGGCGCACAGCGGGTTGTAGGC
>Ga0129301_1000124_pt1 | contig 38866 bp, 41 predicted proteins | sample ConPoolayeHmetaG_FD_94489 | JGI IMG/M metagenome (GOLD analysis project Ga0129301, IMG submission 94489) | Hot spring microbial mat communities from California, USA to study Microbial Dark Matter (Phase II) - Cone Pool mat layer H metaG ...
ACAATATAGTTTCTATCAGCATATGATAAGTGAATGTAATAGTTGTTGCTTTCAGAACCTACTATAGAAATCTTTTCCGGAGCGATGCGAAGTGACATGACAAAATTTATGCTTGCTGGCCCTCCAGCGCCGGTTACAAGGATTTTCTTCAATTTTGCCTCTCCAGTTTTAATGCGTTTATAAAAAACTGAACCTATTTATATGCGTTAACAACACATAATCAAAACTTCGAGCTTAAACTTTATGATAAGCTATCGGTTTTCGATTTATAGATTGTTATAGAGGCTTAATCCATAGGTGTTTATTTTGACGCATAATCTCTGTGTTGTTTTTAGGGGAGGAAGGAAAAGTGCCAAAAAGAACAGCCTACAAAATAATTCTGATAACAGCGGTTCTAGTAGTTTCAATGCTTACCTTCAGTGTCAAAAATGTTGGAGCAGATGGAATCGTGGGCGACATGAACGGCGACGACGTAGTAGATGCGAGAGACATAGAAATAGCTTCTAATGCTGTTAACTCGTGGCCTGGACATCCCAGATGGAATCCTCTTGCGGATCTTGACGGAGACGGAAAAATATCAGCTATGGACATCTGCATCATAGCGCATCACATCGGAAAGAAAATCACCATGATAACGGTAAGTTTGAAGATTAATCCATGTGTGCTCAACTTGAGAAGCAAGGGAAGATGGATCACGGCACTGATCGAGTTTCCTGAAGGCTACAGCGCAAAAGCTGTAAACATCTCTTCCATACTGCTGAACGGCACCATCAGAGCAGAATCAAGACCTCATGCTATGGGAGACTTTGACTGCGATGGAAAAGAAGAATTAATGCTAAAGTTTAATAGGCGAGCACTGGCGAATTTTATACTTGAGAATTATCACTGCAGAACAAGAATTGGAAGGATAACGCTAACCATTACCGGCAACTTTGCAGATGGAACACGGTTCAAAGGAAGCACAACACAAAAAGTCTTATTCACTTCACACAGATGCAAATAGCAAACTTCTAATAGCTTGCTTACTCTAAAGCGTCCATTGTTTCTACTTCAAAAACCCAACGGATAAAAAGCCCTGAGAAAGAGAATTTTCAGCTTCGCAAAACATCTAGCACCATCTCAATGTTCATAGTGCTACAATTCTTAAACTCTTAAATAAAAGCGCAAATACTGAAAACAAGGAGGGCCGATCGTCTAGCTTGGTAGGACATTGGCTTTACGAGCCAAAGGTCGCTGGTTCAAGTCCGGCTCGGCCCACCAATCACAATTTGTATAAACACCCTAGAGAAGGTCTAGACACACAAGAGAGCCAAATGCTCGCAGCCTATTTTTAACAACTTTTAGCTACATAGCAAAACTGGAGCTTTTTCTATTCGCTTTTTATAGTGCGATGCGGTTATTTGTGGTTCAGAGTTGTTAGATTTCACATATTAGAAAAATGTAATTAAGCTAATGTAAGTATCTATTTGTTTGATGAGCAATGGTTAGTGGCAGAAACGAGACTCTTCTGATCTGTCCTCATTGTGGTGCTCCTTACAGAGAGGCTGTTCCTTCTGGCGTTGTTCAGGTGAAATGCAGGTATTGTGGTGGCATGATTATTGTTGAACCTTGGACTAAGGAGACCGCTCCTAGATGTCCCAACCATCCGGAGAAAATTGCGAATCGAGAATGTGATGATTGTAGGAGAGATTTTTGTGAGGATTGCTTAAGCGTTTACAAGTTGAAGGATGAGCATGTTGAGGCTACTTTAAGATTGTGCCGTGAGTGCATAGTGAGACGTTGCGAAGAAGAGACAGAAAAGTATCTTCTAAGCGGAATCCTTCTTCTATTAGCTGGGTTTTTAATAGTTATAATCGGAACTCTTACGGCTATGGAACTCTTGATTAGCGGTTCCATTCTCGTTCTTCTAGGCGCATCCTACATGATATATTATTCTAGAAAAAGAGCAAAAACTCTCAAAGAACACGGTTTTTCGCCATAACCATTACTTAACAGAGCCTTCGGCAAACTCATTCTTCAGCAACAATATAAGTAAGCTCAATTATGCAAACTATTCCTTTCATATACTTAGGCAGATTCATCTCTTAGCTGTATTCTCTGAAGGTATATTCGCATTTTGTGCACCGCAAAAACTGCGTTGAAGATTCATCAGCGCCTCGAGTTTGAACTTGCCACACATAAGCCAAATTATTTCCACATTTCGGGCACTCAATTCTCACTGTTGGCAATGTACGAAGCTTCTGCTCCTCTTTGCTGATAACAGCCACAAGTTTCTGTGGGTTATGCTTGATAACTTTTGCCGCTTTAGCTACAGCCTTTTCACCCGCAGCCGGTTTCTTATAACCGCATTTTGGGCATACAAAAGCCACATTCGCCTTCTTTTTATCCTTTGTCTTCTTAGGCACAAGACGAGCACCACATTTTGGGCAAAATTCCATAAGCGTTTACTCCACTATCAGCGGTGTTTTCCTTAGCTTGGCGACTTTTAAACTTTTTCTTGCTAGAATAAGGATTCAGACTAAGCGCTGGTTGTAACTCCAGATGCAATAATGTGAGCTACACGCAACGCCTCAGGAATACTACTCCTCGTAGAAGTCAACTGAACAATCCTTTTAGCATCTTCCCCACAAATCCCAGCCATCTGCAAGTAAACCTTCTCCCGCTTGCTTCTAGTAAAAACCTCGTGAACCTCACCCATACCGCTAATTATTCGCCACCGCTCCTCACTCTTCGGCAAATTCTTCAAAGCCTCATAAATCTCACCAAAATTAGGCTTATCACGAGTAACCGCAATCACTGGAAGACCAGTCTCAGCCGAAAGCGCCCTAATATCAACAATATTAAACCCAGCAACTGTTACGCCGTTAAGCATAATCACTCTCAACTGCTTCCAATGCGAAGAACCCAAAACCATAGAGGCAATTTTTTCAGTTGCCTCAAGCCCGTCAACCCTAACCCGCGTATGCATCACGCCATCAAGCCAAAAACCTCCACGAAAAACAACCCCAACGACGGGCACAAGACTCTTCGAATGAGGCTTAAAAACACCATCATCAACTCCTAAAACACGAATCTCGGGCTTAATCACACGAAACTTTTTCCAAGCCAAAATTATCACTCACAACATCACTATTCATAGCAGAAAAGAAATTATAAGGATAACGAAACCCGCTCAAATACAAAGTTTAAAATCTCCAAAACTGAAAAATCAAGACGTGTCCCAAATGAACATTCTCATCTACAACGCAACAATACTTACAATGTGCGACGGAAAAATTTTCCGAGAAGGCGCAATAGTCATCGAAGACTCGACAATAAGCGACATTGGAAAAACTTCTAAAATGAAGCGCAAATACAGTAGAGGCTATGAGAAAATAGATGCATCGGGAAAAATAGTTCTGCCAGGACTCATAAACACTCACCAGCACGCTGCAATGAGCTTACTAAGAGGATATGCAGATGATTTGCCACTGCAAGAGTGGCTGGAAAAATGGATATGGCCGATAGAAAAGCACATGACTCCACACGACATATACACTGGCGCGCTACTTACTGCTGTAGAGTCGATAATGGGCGGAACAACAACAGTCAACACAATGTACCATTACAGTGAAAAAGAGAATGAAGCGAAGGCATTCGCAGACGCAGGTTTGAGAGGAGTAATAGGTCATGTCTGCTTCTCATGGAGAAGAAAAGAAGACAAAAAAGCCTTAGAAGCACTTGCCAAAAACTGGCACCACAAAAATGACAGCTTAATTCGCGTGAGCGTAGATCCACATGCTCCATACACGGTAGACCCGCAATACATGAAAGAGTTGAAAGTGCTCAGAAACGAACTGAATAGTAGGTACGGTTCAAAAGAAGCACCAATTATTTTGCATATTCACGTTGCAGAAACCAGTGACGAAACAGAAAAAATCAGAAAAGCCTTCAACATTCAGCCAAAAGACGGCGTAATGGCATACCTCGATTCACTAGACGTTCTGGATAAGCATGTAATTGCAGCTCATTGTGTAGCATTAACAGAAAAAGACATATCAGTTATAAAGGAAAAGAAAGTGAAAGTTTCACACAACCCTATATCAAATCTTAAACTTGCATCAGGTATAAGCCCAGTTCCGAGAATGCTACAACAAGGAATCACAGTATCACTTGGCACAGATAGCTCATGTTCAAACAACACAGCAGACATGTTCGAAGTAATGAAAACAGCAGCACTGTTACATAAAGGCGTAAGCACAAATCCCACGCTGCTATCTGCACAGCAAGTTTTGGAAATGGCTACAGTAAAAGGAGCAGAAGCATTATCGTGGGAAAATGAGATAGGCTCAATAGAAATAGGCAAAAAGGCAGACTTGATAATAATCAACTTTAAAAAACCCCATTTGTCGCCCATGTACAAGGAAGAAAGCCACCTCGTCTATGCGGCAAAGTCCTCAGACGTTGAAACTGTTATAATAAATGGCGAAATTGTCATGGAAAACAGAAAACTGACAATACTCGAAGAGGAGAAAGTTATTGAAGTGGCTGAAAAGGCTAAAAATCATCTTCTCGCACGAGTACAACATTAAATAGCAGAAATACACAAACTTGCAAAAAGAAGGAAGATTAATGCCGAATTTCAAAGTAAAAGACGAAAAATTAGCAGAAAAAGGAAAGTTGCAAATAGAATGGGCAGCCAAACACATGCCAGTACTAAACCAAATCAAAAAGAGATTCACTAAAGAAAAGCCATTAAAAGGCTTCACGTTAGGCGCATGTCTACACGTAACAAAAGAAACTGCTGTTCTCGTGGAAACCCTACTCGAAGGAGGAGCCAAAATCGCCCTATGCGGCTCAAACCCACTCTCAACACAGGATGATGTTGCCGCTGCTTTAGTAAAAGAGGATATCAATGTTTTTGCGTGGAGAGAGCAGTCAACAGAAGAGTATTACTGGTGCATCGAAAAAGTGATAGATAAAAAGCCTCAGATAACGCTTGATGATGGAGCAGACTTAGTAGGCACAATTCACAGCAAGAGAACCGAAGCCTTGCCGAAAATTAAAGGCGGAACAGAAGAAACTACAACTGGAGTATTAAGGCTTCGAGCTATGGAAAAAAATGGAACTCTCAAGTATCCAATAATCGCAGTTAACGACGCCTACACAAAATACTTGTTTGACAACCGCTACGGCACTGGACAAAGCACAATAGACGGAATTCTAAGAGCCACAAACATTCTTCTCGCAGGCAAAAACTTCGTAGTCTGCGGCTACGGCTGGTGTGGAAGAGGAACAGCAACGAGAGCCGGAGGAATGGGCGCAAACGTGATAGTCACAGAAGTAAATCCGCTTAGAGCGTTAGAAGCAGCAATGGACGGCTTCCGCATAATGCCAATAAGCGAAGCAGCCTCCGTAGGAGACATTTTCCTAACCACCACAGGCGACACAAGCGTGATAAGAAAAGAGCACATGCAAAAAATGAAGGACGGCGCCATTCTCGCCAACAGCGGACACTTCAATGTAGAAATAGCCATAAACGATTTGGAACAACTCACAGTCTCAAAAAGAACTCTTCGAGCAAACCTAGAGGAATACACGCTAAAGGATGGAAAGAAGCTTTACCTTTTGGCAGAAGGAAGACTTGTGAACCTGGCAGCTGCAGAAGGCCATCCCTCAGAAGTGATGGACATGTCCTTCGCAAACCAAGCACTCTGTGTAGAGTATATTGCAAAAAACGAGAAGCTTCCAACTCGCGTGCATCTTGTGCCAAAAGAAATAGATGAAACAGTAGCAAGATTGAAGCTTAACGCTATGAACCTAAAGATAGATGAATTAACAGAAGAGCAGAAAAAGTACTTGGCTACGTGGGAAATGGGAACACTTTAAACAAAATCTTTTTGGAATTATGGTAAACTTTAAAAGGAATAAAAAGGATACACATGGCTTACATGGTGATATAATAATGGTTAGTAAAGATCAGTCAATAGGTGGAGTAATCCTCCTAGTCTGTGTGGTACTTGCCTTATTCTACGTTGTAACCCTCTTCTACCCAGACTGGATGATAAATCTGGGTTGGGCAAAAGACGTCGAAGCAATACGTTTCTGGTTGATAGCTGTACCAGTATTCATAGCCTTCGTAGCAATCATGCTGATAGGCGCATGGATAGGCTGGACGATGGCTACAACGCCTCCGCCAAAGCCAATCGAAGAGCTTCCAACAGAAGTGGAAGAGAAGAAAGAAGAAACAGCACCACCCCCACCGCCAACAGAAGAGACAGAGGAAAAAAAGCCTACAAAAAAGGGAAAAGCAGAAAAATAGCCTCCCTATTCCTCAAACCCTTTCTAACAACAAAGCTTTTTGTTCCTTAATCGTATTTCTTGGCAAAAACAAGCGGCGAGCCAAAAGAAGGCACAACATTCACGTTATAAGTCTCGCCCTTAACATAGGAACCCCACACATAAACAGTCCCAATAGTTCCAGGAGCCACAACAATATTCTCAGTTAAGTCATATTTCTTTCCATTCACATAAACCTCTGTTATTTGAACCCCAACCGAAGCATATGTTCTAACCCAAAAAGTTAGACAGGTACTATTTACCGCAACAGTTTCAAGCTGTAATGGCTGTGACGGAAAGGCTGTTTTCATCTTTTCACTTAAGCTTGAAGAGAATTGATAGACAAAATAGCCCGCTGTAATTGCCGTGATAAAAGTCAGCAAGAGAGCGGAAATTGCAAGTTTCAAACAGGACGCCCCACTGAAAAGATGCCTATACTTTGGAAATTTATATAGCGTTTATGAATTTCAAATTATGAAAGCCAATCAGCTTCAAAGTCCTACCATTTTAAAAACAAAATGAAGCACAACATAGGCAACTGCAACGATGCAAAAAGTGATGATAAGCATTTTGGGAGAAAAAGCAGAAAGTGCAGCTTCTTCACCTTTCGACTGTACCTCATATTCTTTAATTTCCTGTGTTTCTGCGTCAACACGCACAATTGCCATAAGTTTCTTCAGTTCAACCTCAACAGTGTACACGCCTTCCTCTATGGAAACTCGTTTAGGCTTCAAGCCACTCTTATGTCCAACCCGTTTAAGAAAACTTGTAGCTATAGCTGTCACAGTTTCAGCGTTTAACCTCCTCAACTGCGGGTTAGCCGAAGTAACAGCACTTGGAACTCGTTTCTGCAAGGTTGCCGCCAATTATGCAGTCTCCATATTGTTAGAGTCAAATTATTCTTGGAGGTTTAAAAGCCAATGTGCGTTCCACTTAGAACCGCCTACTGTGTCATGTTCTTGAGCATACATTGCACTATTTTTTCGCACATCATACAACTTTCAGGAATCTTTCCGTCTCCTGAACGCTTGCTCAAGTAGCCAAAATGGTGCGGGCACTTAGTTGCAGATGGCTCTTTAGGCTCTTCAATCTTCGCTTCTTGCACAAGCTTAACATTTGAAGCTTCAATCAACGGTTCTTCAGTCTCAGTTTTTATTGCAGACAAGCAGTAAGGACAAGCAAGGTAAGGTTTTTCATTCTTCACGCTTAGATTTTCAACAGTAATAGGGTTGGAACTAACTCTTCCGCACTCTGGATTGGAGCATGTGAAACTTTCATTTGTCAGAGTTTGCTTTATTTTTTTGCTGATATTGAACCCTCCTTTGACAAGATATTGGATTCCGAGTTTATAGTATTAATGAAAGCAGAATAAGTATCAAAAATACGCAGAAAACGTACCGCAATTAACCGAGGTTGAACAGTTTCGAAAATTAGTATTCCAAATTCATAATCGTTTTAATTACCTAAGTTCTAACCAAATCTCGTTTCAGCCTCGTATGGTGAAAGAAAAATTGTACAATGTATGGATAAAACTTGATTCTACACTGCCATGGATTGAGCTTGAAGGAGAATATCAAACTAGGAAGCAAGCGAGAGCAGCTGCTAAAGAGTATCTGAAGAAAGCGTCAGTGAAAATTATCGCGATTTCAGAGAAGAAGTGTCAAGTGAAGGAACTGGTAACTGTAAAGCGTTAAAGTTTCATGTTTTTTGGTAAATAAAAAGTAAAAGTCAATTAAATAAGGTAAAATGACGTCGAAAAAGGGTATATTAGTATCAATTTATCAGTAAAGGAGTGCGCTTTTTGTGTGTGCAATGGTTGTAAGCCCGTCTATTAGGAGTTAAATATGTTCTTTTCGTTGGCGTGCTATTCTAGTACAGATGCTACATTTAGATTGAGTACAATTTCAGCGATGTCGCTTGCGTACTCTCCTGTTCTTCTTACGCTTTCAATAAGCAATCTTAGAATAGCAATTTCTTTAATTCCGATTTTTTGAGAAGAGAAAACGGCTTCTTTTTCTAGTCTAGCAATTTCTTTTGCTTTTTCAATGACTTTCTCAGCTAGATTAAAATCGTGTTTGAACAGAGAATCTATTGCATTTTCAAAAGCGGAAATGGCTAAGGCGCTCATATCTTCGATTTTTTTGAGAGTCTCGTTGTCTATGCACTTCTTTAACAGCAAAACATTCTCTGCAATGCTCACTGCGTGGTCGGCTGTTCTTTCTACGGACTTGGTTATAAGTCTATAGCCGAGACAATCTCTTGCGCCAGATAGACCGATTTCTTTGATGATTTGTGGATTAGCTATAGCTAGTTTGAGTTGGCGTATTATGTAAAGGTTGAATCTATCTACTTCAGTGTCTGTGTCGATTACAGCTTTAGCTAATTGATGATCTATCGCTCTAAGTGCTGTCATCGAGTCTCTATGCATGGAAGATGTTATGATTGACATTCTTCTTAATGCACTTTCAACGGTAAGTTCGGAATAGCTGAGCAAAATCTGTAAGGTCAACTCGTTAGGCGTGTCTGTTACAATTTCAGTGCCAACCAGGTACCGTCTGGCAAAATCTTTCAAAGCGTTCCGTTGTTGCGAGGTAAGCTGTTCTGGGCTTTGCGCTCGTACATGTATCAAGTTATACCCAACCAAGTAAGCGGAGACTACTTTCCGTATTATTGTGTCCGGCTCGTCTTTTTTGGATACTTTTATGATTGCCTCTTCTTTTTTCTCTTGTTTTGTCATACTTGAAGGTATCAATGACAGCGATCCGTCTCCTTCTTCACTGAGAATTAGGGAACTTCCTTTTTGCAGTTGATTGCACATCACCCATTTTTTCGGCAAAGAAATTATATAAGTCGATCCCCCCGTCACTTGCAGCTTTCGGACCTCTCCATTCCTTATTCTGGGAACTGCCCCCATTTCATTCGCCTATGTATTAATGTCGCAAACCTATTGATAAATGCTTTTGCTATATAGACTCAATATATTATTGGGAGAACCAATATAACAGCAATCAGCATTCTTATGAACTCGAACATAAACGGAGGAACAGAAAAATGGAATGGAAGATCGTCGTAATATCTCTAGTGGCAGGTTTGCTATTGGGCACAGCAATCGGTTACTTTGTCACACCATGGATTCAGCCAGATGAGAACAAGACAGATGGAAAAACAGGGCTTACAGGAAACATAGTAGTCAAAGGCTCTGACACCCTATTAATTGTGGCTCAGAGATGGGCAGAGAACTTTTCAACACAACACCCGAACGTTCGAATCGATGTTTCCGGTGGAGGTTCAGGAGTTGGATTCACAGCTCTTAAGGATAAGACAACTGACATCTGCGATGCGTCAAGAGAGATTAAGAGTTCTGAAGTAAGTGCATGTAAGGCTAATGGCGTGAACCCAGTCGAATGGGTTGTAGGTCTCGACGGTATAGCAATAGTAGTAAACCCATCCAATCCAATCAACGAACTCACACTGGAACAGCTTGAAATGATATACAACGGCACATACACAAACTGGAACCAAGTAGGAGGAAACAACGCACCAATCATCAAATATGGCAGACAAAGCACCTCAGGAACATATGCGTTCTTTAGAGAACATGTTCTGCACAACAAAGACTTTGTCGGTGTTACAGAGCTTGCAGGAAACGCAGATATTGTAAGTTCGGTTCAGAGCGATGCAAACGGAATTGGCTATGTCGGAGTAGCCTACACAAAACAGGGTGTTACAGTCAAAGTTCTCAGCATAAAAGCTTCTGCGTCGGCACCCGCATACCAGCCAACCGTTGACGCCGTGAAAAGCGGGTCATATTCGATAGCAAGAAAACTGTATATATATACAAACGGGGTTCCAAGTGGCGTTCTCGCTGAGTACGTAGCTTTTATAATAGGTCCACAAGGACAACAGCTACTGGAGATAGAGGGATACGTTTCGTATGTCAAAACCGACAAATAAAGCCCTCTTTTTTTCTATTGATGATTGATAAGGTCAGACCGAAATGGACAAGAATCGTGTAAAAGTACCATATTCAAAACTGAAAGAAACGCTTATAGAAAAAGCACTATTAGCATGCGCACTAATCTCGGTTATAGTTGTAATTCTGATTTTCTTCTTACTTTTTAGTCAAGGTCTACCCACATTTGGCCAAGTCACGATTTCAGATTTTTTGCTCGGACCAAAATGGGAACCAACTTCTGAAGTGAGAGTCTTGCTTGGTACTTTGCCTCTATTGTATGGGACTATGATAGTAACGCTTGTGGCGATGGCAATATCTGTGCCTTTAGGTTTGATAATCGCTATATATATTGCTGAAGTAGCGCGCCCATTGGAGAAGGAATTGCTGAAACCAATTATAGAGTTGCTTGCGGGCGTGCCCTCTGTGATCTATGGGCTTTTTGCTATGGTCACTCTGGCCACATGGATTCAGCAGCTTACGGGGACGAGCTATCGTCTGAACGCGTTGAATGGTGGAGTTATACTTGCGATAATGGTCTTACCTACAATTGTCAGTCTAGCAGAGGATGCTATAACAGCAGTTCCAAGAGAATATAGAGAAGCCGCTACGGCGTTGGGAGCATCGAAATGGGAGGCTATACGCAGCGTTTTGTTGCCTTCAGCCTCTTCAGGAATACTTGCAGCAGTCTTCTTAGGCTTCGGAAGAGCGATTGGAGAGACTATGGCTGTTTTGATGGCGACTGGAAATCTCGCGACAATAGGTTCGATTCTTGAGCCCACACGCACAATGACCGCAACAATAGCCATCGAGACTCCAGAAGTTGCTTTTGGAAGTTTACACTACAGTGCCCTCTTCGCTCTAGCAACAGAACTGTTCTTGATAACATTTATTTTCAACTACTTGGCTAGCGCGATTGGAAAGAGACTGAGAAGGATGGGACGATGAAAGCGAAACTTCTGAAGCAGAAAATTTACTTCCAGATCTTTCGTGCAGTCACGTTTGTGATCGTCGTTTTCCTATTTATCATGATTTTTACTTTCATATCCAATGGCATCGAAGCCATAAACTGGACTTTCCTGACAGACAAGCCAAGACAAGGAATGACACAGGGTGGGATATTTCCAGCTATAACAGGAACGCTAATCTTGACGTTATTGACTATGGTCTTTACTATCCCAATTGGAATCGCCTCTGCGATATACTTGGTAGAGTATGCTGGCGAGAGTAGGCTAGTGCAAATCATAAACTCAGCGATAACGAATCTTGCAGGGGTTCCATCAATAATACATGGGCTTTTCGGTTTTGGACTATTTGTGACCTTTCTAAGATTGGGTACTTCCATACTCTCTGGAGCTCTCACTCTGTTCTTGCTTGTGTTGCCAATCGTGATAGCCGCTTCTCGAGAAGCACTACTAACAGTGCCTAAGTCCTTCCGCGAAGGATCGTTGGCGTTGGGTGCAACAAAATGGCAAAGTATAAGGTCAAATGTGTTGCCTTACGGGCTTCCTGGAATTCTGACTGGTGTAATATTAGCAGTGGCGAGGGCTGCCGGCGAGACAGCGCCAATACTATTGACGGCAACCTTCTTTTACAGTGCAGGTGCCCCTGCGATACCGACATCAATTCTGGATGGAACAATGGCGCTTCCTACGCACATATATTACATGGCAACTCAGAGTCCAAATCCAGTTCTTGTTAGGCCAATAACCTATGGAACTGCATTAGTGCTGTTAATGCTGGTTTTGTCCCTAAATCTAGTTGCAATGGTGATCAGAGCCAAATACCGAAGGGGGAGAAGATGGTAGATGATGCCCATCAAAATCGAAACGAAAAATCTTGGTGTATCCTTCGGTGAAGCCAAGGCGATAGATGGAATTTCGATGAAAATATTCGCTAACAAAGTTACGGCGGTAATCGGGCCATCCGGATGTGGAAAATCGACTTTCATCAGAGGTCTAAACAGAATGAACGAAATCGTCGGAAAGGCAAAAACTTCGGGCGAAGTTCTCTTAGATGGACAGAACATCTATTCTGAGGATTTTGATGTAGTAGAACTGAGAAGAAGAGTTGGCATGATCTTCCAAAAGCCAAACCCGTTTCCTAAGTCAATCTTTGACAACGTTGCCTTTGGACCTAGAATACATGGCACTCATGACCAAGAATCGCTGCGAAAAATAGTTGAAACCAACCTAAAGAAGGCGGTCTTGTGGGAAGAGGTTTCTGACAGATTAAACAAGTCGGCAATGGATCTTTCTGGTGGGCAACAGCAACGATTGTGCATAGCACGCGCGCTTGCGGTTGAGCCTGAAGTGATTCTCATGGATGAGCCTTGTTCCGCACTGGATCCAATTGCCACTGCCAAGATCGAGAGCTTGATCCGAACACTGTCTCAGGAGTATACTGTTATCATCGTTACGCATAATATGCAACAAGCTTCAAGAGTCGCAGATTACACAGCCTTTCTTTACCTCGGCAGGCTTGTCGAATTCGGACAGACCAAAGATATCTTCGAAAACCCAAAGAGCGAAATAACCGAGAAGTATATTACAGGAGAGTTTGGCTAGGTGAGAAAACGATGAGTAGAATAATAGATACTGTTTTGGAAGAACTTTCAGTAATGCTTTGCAGAATGGGAAAACTCACGTACGAAACGGTTTCCTTGTCGATAAAAGGATGCCTAAACGGCACAAGTGTCTACTCCCAAGTTCATGAAATGTCGGATGCACTCGTATCGATGTCAGATCAGGCTGAGGATAAAACTTTTGAACTAATCGCACGGTTTCAGCCAGTAGCATCTGATCTTAGAACCATAAAATCCTATATGAAAATTGCCTACGATTTTGCTCGATACAGCAGATACGCCCTTGACATATCCTACATCAATGAACAGTTTGGTGGACTGAAAGAATGCGAAGAATGGATATCTGAATATATTGAAAAGATGAGCGAAAAAGTCTTGAATATGGTTCGATCAAGCGTTGACGCACTCAGAAGCCACAATACACAACTTGCCAAATCCATCGCAAAAACAGAAGAAGAAGTAGACAAAATGTATTCCAAATATCTCGACAAATTGATCGAAAAAGCGCCAGCAACAAGCAAGTGCACGATCTCAAGCGTACTCGTAGTAAGATATCTTGAAAGAATAGCTGATCATGCAACATACGTCTGTGAATCAGTTATCTACCTTGCGACAGGTGAAAAAACTACACTAAGATAATTTACACCAAACTAGATTTTTTACCAAAAATAGTCTAAAAAATAGCTTTAAATAGTAAAAGAGCGTCGGGGAAGGGATTCGAGCACCAATTTACCAGTAAGAACACTGGATATAAGCCTAATGGGAGTTCGAATCTCTCCAGGGTTACATATGTTTTTTGCGTATGTGTGTGCAGTTTTGTATACCTATCTGGAAGCATAGATATAAGCATAGATGGAAACATACCCGAGAAAGGAATACGTACGCAGGTGCGTGTTTGGGAGAAAACTTCTTCAACCAACCAAACAAAATCACGCTATTCTTAACGTGAATTCGAGTCACGTCATCAAATTTGAGCTTCAATTTGATTACTTCTGCATGTTGAACATCTGTTACGCCTCATCGTTCCGTACATGAGCTTCTACGGCGCGGAGTGCTTCAAGCAGTTTTATTGTTTTAGGATTATCAATACACAACTCGATCATAATCATGTTTGCGTAATGCGTAGTCTTTACGACTTCTTCCTCTTCCAGTATCTCGAGATTTCGCTTTACTTGGTTGTAAGTGCTGTTTATCATGCGAACTAGCCCTGTGACATGAACCCTCTTAACCTTGGATAGTGCGAGCAACATCTTCTGCCTGCATCTAGATGCAATGATTTGTTCCAGTTTCAAACCAAACCCTCCTACGGCACAAACATCTTGCATTCTCACCGCTTATAAAATCTAAGATGAAAATAACTGGGCTTGCAGTGGAGAGAGTTGAGTTAAACTGATTTTCTCATCAATCTTTTCACTTTTACTCATCTCTCTCTTTCGGAAACATTTCTTATTCGCTTTATACGTCAAAGCAAGATAGCCAAATAATTGAACATGAAAGGAGGTGAAATGATGAGATTCCGATTGAAGAGTGCTTTATCTTGTGCTTCAACATGCCTATTGGTTTCTCTTATCGTTTTGAGTTTTATGAGTGCGCGAGTCTATGCAAGTACCCAAATACTTTACAAATCTGGTTATTTCGAAGGATGGCAAAAGGGAGGATCAGGCGATTATTGGGAAACATCTGCAGATACGTCAGGTAACCATAGAGCTTATTGCTATAAGAATTCCAATGCATGGGCACTCATTGAGGGTGAGCAAACCTATACTGGTATGACACTTACCCAAATCGACATACAAGTTTCGGTGAAGAACGCCTACGTTTATAAGAATGCACCTTGGTTCAGTACTGCCATTGCGAAATTCTGGGTGAAGTTCATAGATGCCACTACAGGTCAAGTTCTGTTTGAAGATAGAAGCCGTGATTACTCATCCACTCAAGGACTTTACTGGTATCATTACGTATTCACGGCAACCGTACAGAGTGGTCACACTTATTCGCTGTTAGCAGGTGCGTACGTTCAGACAGGGTACGGGTGGTTCTGGCAATATGGCACCGCAGAAGCTAGAGGCACCATAGATGTTATGTTAGTTACTGGCAATCCGTAACACTTTTCTGAGAAATCGAAACCCTCTCATTTTTTCTACTAATATACTAAAGCCGCGGAGACAACTATCAAATTTACCTTTTTTCTGTCATATGTCTTCATCTGAGGCCTTTGAATAATCTGCGATCGAAAAATGCGGAGATATGTTCTTCGCCTTTTCATTAAGAAGTTAAGCCATGGAAGGGTTAGAGCAATTCCTAAGGGAACCAGGAATTTGGCTGGATTCAGTGCTCTTTCGCTTGAGACTATAACTCTTAACAAGTGAATGCTATAATTGATGTGAGCGTTCTGGACGCTCCAATTTGAAAAAATCAAAGTCATATTTACAATCTTTGTAGGGACATATTGAACCTCCACTTTTCCGTTCATTGTATCTTCTTGCCACGCCACTAAGCTCTGATGACTCTTCAAGAACTCCTCTAGCAAGGATGCGTTCAAGGTTGAAACTGATTGTTGAGTATCTGAAAGACGACGCACAATCCATTCTTCAACATATGTTCTACCTACACTCAACAGATAGAGTTTGACCGTGTGGTTAGCGCGAGCATTCACAGACAGCCCGTGTTGTGGGTCAAGTGGATATGAAAGAAAGAACGGATCTGCAATGGAAAATGTCTGTGGTTGAAGATTGATCATTTCAATGAAGTCGGTGCCTTGGTCTTTTACTGGTGGAATTAAAGAAAGCAAAATCAATGCAAAACCCATGGCCACAAATACTGTGCCGATTCTGCCAAGAAGAATTATCCATCGCCGTTTCAAGTGTTGAGCCTCCGTGAAAAGTAAAAGTAAGACAGTGAAAGAATTACAGCGATGAAGCAATATCCAGCACCACAGTAAAGGAGAGCCTCAAAAATGCTTGGCCTCCAAAAGATGTTAGCCATAGGCTGCAAAGAACTATAGTAAGAGTCTATTGCAATATTCGGAACTAAAAGCGAAAACAGTTGTAATGGTAATAAGGAATCCGTAGCATATGCCACTAGTGACATCAAGCTTGAAAGCGTGCTAAACAAGAAAAATAGCATAATTCCGATAACAGATGCTAGAGTCCCCTTTTTAAAGATCAGAGTAAGTAGAAGGGTAATGCTTGCTACCAAAAGAGGGAGGCTCATGTATGCTACATATGTCAGTAATACAACTTGTAGATGAAGAGTGACCATGTCAGGAGCCAAGAGGTACAATGCGGAAAATTGCATTCCTAGAAATAGGAGAGTGGCTACAGCAAATGCAGAAATGAGTTTTGCAGTTAGAATTGAACGTCTCTTTAAAGGGTATGCCAAAAGCGTCTGCATAGTATCTTTTTCTAGGTCATTTCCAATTCCTGAAGCAATATTCTTGAAAAGAAGCATAGCGAAGATGAACAAGGGCAGACCCGTTAGAGAACTTGCCATACGATAGACGAAGTATTCTTCTGAAATTTCTGTCGATGAGAATCCGAAGCTTGTGAATACAAAGCTGCTCAGAAGAAATAAAAAAGCGAGAAATTCGAGGATTGGAAACTTGTAATCCCCATGCAAAGAGGAAGAGAGAATTTCGAGAAAAGGTTTACACTTCCCCATGTTCTATCGCCCTCCAGACTCCAAGAGAGTTGTGTAAAGTTCTTCCAGTGAAGCACTCTCGGTCTCTATTCCCAGAATTTTTGCTTTAATCTCTCTAGCCAGCCTAGAGATATCTTCATAGGCTGTTTCACTTCCTTGATCTGCAATCCTTACAGAAATGCCTTGGGAGTCTGCACTTACGTCCTTCACGTAAGGGAGTATCCTTAGTGCTTCCGCCAATTCCGCTGATTTGTTTGTCAAGACTCTTATTGTTCTAACCATGAATTTCCCATAGAGCTCAATCAAGTCCCCAGATGCACATACTCTGCCTTTGTTAATTATAACTGCAGAGTTGCAGACACGACTAAGTTCGGGCAGAATGTGAGATGAAAGTAAGAATGTGACTTTCCGGTTTCTATTTAATCGAAGAACTAGGTTAAGTAGAGAACTGCGCGCTTTTGGGTCAAGGTTTGATGTCATTTCGTCGGCAATAACGAATTTTGGTTCATGAATTATGGCATGAGCAATAGCAAATTTCTGTAACATGCCTGCAGATAAGCCCTTAATAGTTCGTGCCCAAGCTTCCTCCAAACCGACAAGTTTCAAGACCTCCATAGCTCTTGACTCACCCACATCGAAAATTCTGCAAACCCGTTCTAAGTAGTCCAATACTTTTTCACTTGGAGGAAAAAAGGGTTTTTCATAGATGACGCCAATCTGCGAATGCACCTTTGGATTATCCCACGGATTCTCACCGAAAACCTTCACACGTCCCGTATCAGGCTTCATAAGACCTAAGATCATTTTTATTGTTGTGGTCTTTCCTGCACCGTTAGGCCCGATTAAGCCAACAATCGATCCCTCATCAACCTCGAGACAAAGCTCATAGACAGCAAGTATTCTTCCATAACTCTTGGAAAGACCTTTTGCGACAACAATTGACATGGAAACCCGTTTAAATCTCCAGAGAAATCAATAATAAGATTTCTTAAGACGAAATATGTATTTCAGATTCACACAGTTTATTTTTCTTACCGCCATTTGTTATGCAACGGTCAGCAACCATGACCAATACAGTGAGGAATTAATGTTTATGCTTAGGAAGGAAATTATGATTGGTCTATTGATAGCACTGATGTTGTCTGGTGCGGGCGTTTTTATCCTTTCAACTTCATTGACGCCATTGGAAAAGAAGGATGTGCTACTCAACGACTCCTTCGACATTCCCGGGAACGCATATGAGAATAGAACAGCATGGATAGGTTCTTCAGGCGAATATATAGCTTTCTTCACGGTTTCTCCTGGAACAATAAAATTTTTTCCCATGACTCCTCCCGAATTGTCCCTGTGGTTGGAGGGCAAATATGAACCGGCATGGATTGAAAAAGACCATGCAGATCTTGGAATGGGTCTGAGTATAGGAGAAGGTGAAGGGCATCTCTTGTATTTCGTATTTGTTAACGATGACATGTTTACGAAGCAAGTACATGTACGAGTAACCAGAGTTTGGCAGGAATTAAACTATACAGGTTTGTTAGGCGGTGTTACAATAATTCTGGCAGCAGCAATTGTCAGCGTGATTGTGATTCACTGGTTACGAAGACCGATATTCGACTCAACATGATTTTCATCATTGAGGATAGATGTGTCGTCTATGGATTTGCAAGTGGTCAAGATAGCTTTGATCTTTTCAGAAGTGCGTTCTTCAGTATTGGGAAACCAGACTTGAACTCGTTTGGGTATGGGGACTAGCAAGCTTTCATTCAAAATTTTTGGATGCCATATTTGAGATATACCATGTTCGCCAAAATTCTCGAGCTCTCGCCTGCATAGCGAAAATGCGAGCAAAAACTAGTCTTTTAATCGCAAATCAACTATTTCCTACTCGCAAATTGATGGTATAAAAGAACTGTTTGAGCCGGGTTTGAAGGCTTCGCTTTCAACTTGTATTCGTTACGCCCAAGTTGAACTTTTTTGTCAAGAATAGCCAAGAAACAGGCTTTAATTGATAAAACAGCGCCGGGGAAGGGATTCGAACCCCTGCGAGCCAAAGGCCCACTGGCTAACTAGCCCTCTTTGCTTAAAGATCTCGAGGCCAGCGCGTTAACCACTCCGCCACCCCGGCTGATAAAGAAAACAGTCTTTATGTCTAAAAGGGTTTTCATACTATGCTATTAAGAAGCAGTGTTTCTGTCAACCACAACGGACATTAACTTTAGCGCATTTCAATAGTAACTGTCTTGGAGAACCAGACGCTTTGACAGAGGAACAGAGAAGAACGAAGTATGATATTTACGCTGATGTAATAGAGATAATCGCAAAGAAAGACCTTTGCTCCTTGACGAGAATTTCTTACGGTGCAAACATGCCGGTGGATCGTGCAAAAAAGATTCTAGATTTTCTTGTTGCACACGGTTTTGTGCATGAAGTATTCATCGGTGATTCGAAAAGGTACAGAGCAGCCAAGTGGGGTTTAGAGTATTTGGAAACATTTAAGCGAATGCGCAAATTCTTCGCAGCTCTCGAAGAATAATTTAGCTAATAACAATTTGTAACTGCCTTTTGAGTTCTCGTCATGTGCGTCGCCTTTTAAGGCTACAAGCGCCTTGACATTTTATCATGAAAAAGTGAGGTGATAAAAAATGGCAGGATATATGAAAAGGGAAGTAAGTTGGAAGAGGAATGAAAAAGGAAAGAGCATTTCTATTGCATGGAAACTAACGAGTATAATCACAAGCGTACATAATCGTATAATGCGCACAGAGACGGGCAGCACAGAGTTAAATGCAAAAACTGCGCAGACAATGGTCGAAACAGCTGCTTCTCTAATCAGGCAAGCAGGTACATTCCGCTAAAGATAGTCACCAATCGTGAGTATCCCTTTTAAACAGCCTAAAACAGCATCATAACAAGAGGGAGAATATATGAGCGAAGTCAAATCCATCCCGTCAAAAACCACAGCAACCTTAGGCACTGTTAACGGCGACCTAATAGTAGGCGCACACGCGACCATAAAAGGCACAGGCACACCGCCAACAGTAAAGGTTTCAGGCACGGTAGATTGCGAAGGCCACGATGTGTTTGACTGTAATCTTATTGCTGAAAATTTGGAAGCTGAAGATGATGTAACAGTTCATGGCAACTTGGAAATAAGGCACAATGTTGAGGTGGAAGATGGACACTTAGAAGTCTATGGATGTATGAAAGCTGAACAAGTAGACGTAGATGAAGCTTTAATCGTTATGAAGGATCTAGTTTCTGATAGAATTGATGTGGGCGGAAGCCTGAGAGTAGAAGGCACTATAACTGCCGAGAATATTGATGTTGGAGGAAGCTTTAAAGCTGAAGGAGAGGTGAAGGCAAAAAAAATCAATGTTGGAGGAAGCCTCTATGCAGGTTCAACAGTTGACATTGAATTGCTTGATGTAGGCGGAGTAGCTAAAGTTAAAGGTGGCAAGATTGTTGAAGTTGAGGTAGGAGGAAGTTTCGAATCCGACGCCCAGCTTGAGTTTGAAAACATGGATGTTGGCGGAACAGTGCGCCTGTTAAACAAAAACAAGGGTGGAAAAATAGATGTCGGTGGCTCGTTCAAAGTTGAAGGAGACTTGACTTTTGATGAAATTGAGGTCGGCGGAACAGTGGAGTTAACAGGCTCAGGCGACGGCAACACTATAGATATCGGTGGTAAGCTAGACGTTGGAAGTTCCTTGAAGCTTTCAGGTGCTTTAGAGGTTGGAGGTAAAGTGCGAATCGGCGGCGAGATCTCTGCAAAAGTCATTGAAGTTGGCGGAGTTCTCCAAGCATTGAAAGCCACAGTGGAAGAACATGTGGAAGTTGGCGGTTCAATAATTACTCAAGAAGGCGTGACAGCTCGTGTTGTTGAGATAGGCAACCGTGGAGAAGTGCGAGGACAAATAAAAGCAAATGAGGTTTACATTGGCAAAGAAGCTCGAGCAGAAAACATTTATGGCAAACACGTTCTTCTAAAGCGTGGCGCGTCTGCAGAGAATGTTTATGGCGAAAGCGTGACAATTGAATCGCATTGTCGCATAAATGGTGAAGTGCGCTATACGGCAGAATTAAATGTGGGAGATCATGTTTCGCTGGCTAAGGCGCCTCAAAAAGTAGAAACGCTATAGTTTCTTGGGCACTACCAAATCTGAGATGTCTACGGTGTGTTCGTAAATTTGTTGTAAAAATGATGCGGCTGCTAGGATTTGGGGCACAACATCAATCGTTTCTGCTCTTGCAACCTTCTCAATGTTTGCAAAAGTTTTTACCATGCTATCTCGCGTGCCGCGTACTTTTTCAGCAAGAGCAATATCTCCTGTAAAGAAGGCAGTTATAGCATCTTCATGCGCCTTAAAGCAGTCAAGATGGAACTCAACAAGTAGCTTTTTCAAGTTTTCAGCCAATTTCGCTCCCTTCAAGTCTAATACCTTCATTGCTGCTCTCACACATTCGTCTCCAATGGTTTCAACAAGGCTTGCTACCAGTCGATAATCCAAGCACTCTATTGGTTGTACACCAAATTTGTCGCTCAAGCTAGGATTTTGAATTATAGTGCGAAGAATGCGAACAAGGAGAAAGTAGAGTCTGTTAGCCTCTTCATCACGTGCCATGACATTTTTTGCCAAATGTAAGTCTCCATCAACCAAGGCGTTAACAACATCGCGTTGCATGCCAGCAGCAATGGCATAGCTCCGTCGCAAAATCTTTTCAGGTGACCACTGAGAAGGATCAATTAAGCATTGCAGAACAATGCTCGCATAGTCTTCCTCAACAATTTCCAATCCCACAAGGCGGCTGACGCTTCTTTTAACGGTTTCTCGTACCTCAGGGTTTATGCGTTCCTTCGCTTCAATTCTTATAATGTCATATCCAAGCAAGTATTTCGCTACAATTTCACGGCTCAAGTAGGAACCGGGCTTCAAAGTAATTGTGCGCAAGGCTTGTTCTACTCCGTATTTTGGGTCTATAATGAGCTTGCCGTCGCTGGTTTCGTTAAGCGCTATTATTGAACCTCTTTCTAAGCCGTAACGTTCAGCCCAAGATTTAGGTATGCAGACAAAAAATGTGCCACTCGGAGTGCGCTGCACTTTGCGAATATCGCTCATTCCATTCACCGCTAGACTAATTATGCGCAAAGATAGCAACATATCTAAACAATAGCGTGTTATATAAACTTCAGCGTAAGTGTTAGTATTGAAAAACAAAACTATAATCGGTATAGACCTTGCAGGAAAGCAAGAAAATCCTACAGGAGGGGCTTTGTGGAAGAATAAAAATATTGAAACACGCCTTCTTTTTACAGATAATGAAATTCTAAGCCAAATAATATCAGCTTCGCCTACCATAATAGCCATCGATGCACCTTTTAGCTTACCAAAACAAGGCTTGCTTCGCACTGCTGACAGAAAAATGATACAGCAAGGCTACAAGGTTTTTCCTCCAAAGCTTTCAGCCATGAAAAAGCTTACTTTTAGAGCGGAGACTCTGAATAAGTTAATAGCGGAGAAAGGCTACAAAACAATTGAAGTGCACCCAACATCTACACGAAAAGCTTTGGGTATGCCAGCAAAAGACTATGGGAAAATTCAAGAAATCTTCAAGCAGATGCGACTGGGAGGAACGTTGAAGACGCAAAAATTAACGGCTCATGAGCTAGATGCGGTTACTGCGGCTTTGACGGCACACCTGCATATCAAACATGAAACAGAAGCAGTTGGAGACGCAATAGAAGGATACATAATAGTTCCGAAAAAACAGGACTGGAGAAATATAACAATATGAGCGATAACGAAAAATTACAGAAGGCTGTAGAATTATCTATTTCTGCAGGATACCAGCTTAACAAAGACGCCTTCGAACTCTTATCACTTTTAGCGACGACCGAAGACCCAGCAGAAATTATATCGCAGGCAATCCAGAAAATTGAGGCACTACCAGAAAAGCCCCTGTTTATAGACAGAGGCTTTCTTGAAACACTTATAGAAAAACCTCTAGAAACAAAGAAGGCAAATTCTGAATTTTCTGAACCAGACACAGCACTACTGCACGAAACACAGATTACCAAAACAAAGTTGTTTCATCCCTATGCAAAAGAAGTTGAATCCAGCTTAAAGATCCTTGAAGACCCAGGCAGCAAGCTAAGTTCAAACGGAGCAATTGAAGATTACCTAACCTATTTTCAAGATAGATTTAAGCGCATGGAAAAACTTCTCAGGCAAAGAATAGATGCCAGAACTGCAACAACGATCATAGAGGCGTTTAAGGCGCCAGCAAACACTTCACTTAAAATTATAGGAATGGTAACTGAGAAGCGTGAGTCAAACCAAAGGATACTGATGAATATTGAGGACTTACAAGCAAGTACCACAGTTCTTGTGCCTCAAAACGCTCCAGAAACTTTACAAAGAAAAGCAAAAAATTTACTGCTTGACCAAGTTATCTGCTTGAGCGTTAGAAAAACTAGGACCAATCTATTGATTGCTGAAGATATTTTCCTGCCTGACGTAGCTCAGAAAACTCAAAACAAAGCTCCTGTCCCAGTTTACGCAGTTTTAACCTCAGATATACATGTTGGAAGCACAAAATTTCAAAGAGAAGCCTTCAACCGATTCATATTGTGGCTTAATGGAAAATATGGAAACGAAAAAATGAAAGAAATGGCAGGGCATGTAAAGTATGTTTTGATAGCAGGGGACATTGTAGATGGAATAGGGGTCTACCCTAATCAAGTTAAAGAGCTTGCAGTAAAAGACGTTTATGCCCAGTATAGGCTCGCAGCAAAATATATTGAGCAAATTCCCGACTACATCGAGGTAATAGTAATTCCTGGAAACCATGACGCGCCCCGTAAAGCTCTTCCACAACCTCCAATCTCAGACGAGTTTTTAGAATCGCTTCAAGAATCGAGAAAAATCCACTCGCTTGGCAACCCATGTTATTTAAACCTTCACAGTGTTGAAGTGTTAATGTATCACGGACGGAGTTTAGATGATATAACGTCAACGGTTCCTAGCATGGATTATCAGCATCCTGAAAAGGCAATGGTGCTACTGCTTCAATGTAGGCATCTTGCGCCCGCGTATGGAGCGAAGACGCCGGTATCACCAGAAAGCAGAGACTCGTTAATTATTGAGAAGGTTCCAGACATTTTCCACGTTGGGCATGTACACGTTTTAAACTATGTTAATTATCGAGGGGTTTTAGCTGTAAATTCCGGCGGTTGGCAAGACCAAACTGATTATATGCGCAGGCTTGGCGTAATTCCCACTATTAGCAAAGTTCCTTTGGTGAATTTGCAGACGTTTGAGACTTCAATTATTCCTTTTGGCTAATTTGCTCTTTCTAAGGTTACGCTCTCTAGTGTATTTTTAGGTTTGTAGTCAACCAGGCGTCCTAATCTTGTGTCATTGGCGAAAACTTCGCGAATCAATGTGCGCGCGACTTCCAAGCGTATTTTTTTCGTTCTTCCATAACGCCCCATACTTACAACCTGAGCATTTAGCAGCCCCATTGCATCCAGTTCATTTATCAAACTGCCTAAACGACGCTGGGTTAAAGGCACAACGCCTAGTTCATTACAGAGCTCATTATATATTTCGTAAATCTCACCAGTAACAGCACGATACCCGTTATTTCTGCTTAATTGAAAGATACTTAAGACAACCATCTTTGAATGCAATGTCAGATTTTTTAATGCTTCAACAACACGGTTGTGCTCAATGAGCTTTTCTGCCTCTCGCACATGCTCCTCAACAACCACGCCAGCACCCATTCGCTCAGCAACCTCTCCCGCAACTCTCAACAAGTCTAATGCCCGTCGTGCATCTCCATGCTCCGCAGCTGCTAAAGCAGCGCACAAACCCAAAGCGCCTTCAGACAAGGCACAATCACAAAATGCTAACTGTGCACGCTCAAAGAGAATATTCCTTAATTCACCTGCGTCATACGGTCTAAAAACAAGTTCTTCTTCACTTAACGAGCTGAGAACTCGAGGATCAAAAAATTCTTTCAGCCTCAAGTCGTTAGATATTCCAACAAGAGATACTTTGCTATAGCGTAGTGTCTCGTTTATTCTTGTCAACTCATAAAGAAGAATGTCGCCCCTAACTTTTACAAGCGCATCAACTTCATCAAGAACTATTACGAAAACAGTTTTAGAGGTGTCAAGACCAAGGCGAAACCTGTCAAAAACTTCTGCAACAGCAAGCCCTGTAAATGGAACATTTAAACCAATACTTTGGCACAGATTAGAAAAAACTCTGTATTCAGTTCCTGCTAATCTGCAATTCACATAGCAAACTTTCACCTTCGCGTTAATCATTCTTGCCTTTTCTTGTAAATGATTAAGCACATGCTTTGTAACTGCTGTTTTTCCTGTTCCTGTCTTTCCATAAATAAAGATGTTAGAAGATCTAGCGCCTGTGAGAACTGGTGCAATAGTTTGCCCTAATCGTTTTATTTGTTCTTCACGATGTGGTAACTTATCAGGCAAATAATTGTGTCTGAGAACTTCACGGTCTTTAAAAATTCTTTTACCATTTACAATATTGTCGAATACTTCTTCTAAGATGTCCTTATTACTCATCCTTTCTCCCTTCTAGTTTTTCATGTGTAAAGCCAAAATTGCGGGTAGCCGAATAAAACAGTACTATACAAAAAACTTTATTCTCTACACACTTTTCTTTTAACAAAATTCATTTTTTCTTTCTTGGTACACAATAGGCACCCCTTTGTTTCGTGTGGAACTCTATAAATTGTTTAGACAATTATTAGTTCACTTTCTTAATAAAAATACTCTAATACATACAAATTATTGGAATTATAAAACAAATTGTATAAATATTTTTAGACTTTCGCGAAAAGAAACTAACGAAAAATAAAAATAAAAATTTTGAAGGTGCAAAGGAAATTTGGGGGGTGCGCAATGTATGGAAAAAATGATTAGTTTAATTTAAAATATTATTTTATTTAAAACTCCCGTGCTTTTAAAAATAATTTGCACATTTAAGGAAAAATGTTTGCAATAATGTGAACATCTTGTGAAGTTGATTTTAAAATGCTTCTTCTTCTTCAATCTCTTGCCTTTTTTTGCCTTTTTCTTGCTTCTTAGCTGTGAAAAAGGCACCCCTTCGCTTCTAGTGGAAACTGTAAAACTTGGCTATTTTATTTTTCTTTTTACATTTTAAAAGCTTGCAGAACTTGTGAAGTCATATACGTTTGAAATGATCCTCTGATTGACAATTTATCCTTTTTCTATGGCTTTCGCTTTTCTTTTTTTCACCATAATACCTATAACTTGTGAAGCATAAAATGTGAACTGCCTTTAAAGGTGCAACACTGGATGCCTGCTAAGAAAATGCGAATAGAGCTGTTCGATAGTGAGGGTAACAAATATAGTGTTGCTTTTGAAGGCCAAATTACTAGAGAAAAGGCCCTGCGGCTTTTAGATTTGATGGAACTCTTAGGTGGAACAACGCACGATACTAGTCAGAATACAAGCAGTGTTGACACTGAAGTTTCTAAACAGGAAAGGGTGCTACTTGTTATAAGAAAACAGTTTCCATTAATGTGGTTTACTTCAAGAGAGATTCAAGCAAGCTTTGAGCAGGAATTTAAGGAACCAATAAGCCTCAGTACAGTGGCTACATATCTAGCAAGGCTCACTAATAAGGGAATACTTGCAAAGGCAGGAACCGCAAACCGCTTGAAATATAGGCTTTCACCTAGCATACCTGAGCCTATTATTAAACAACGCTTGCCATAAAGAAACTCGTGAAAGCGGAATAAGGTAACATACTATTTAGTACGTATAAAAGTAATATTTGTAAGTGCTCCATATTGTAAACTTGAAAGGAGAGGGAGTCATGAGTATTAAAATTGATGAAGATTTGGCAGAGATGGAAAGAAAACTTAAGATATACGTGGATAAAGGAAGAGCTACTGGATTGGCTGAAATTAGAAAAGAACCAGTCATAGCTGTAAAACCAGACTTGGAGCATTTTGTCCAGTTAAAAAGGATAAACGATTACGAAGGGCAATTCTTGGCAGTTGATTGTTCAACAAGAACGTTGCGGAGAGCAAACAATTGGGGAGTCTATCTTATGCGACCGTCTTTTGTGTTGGTTAAAGGGCGCTCTGTAGAATGGGGTTATGAGGAAAGGCTTCATACTGTTGTTGGGGATATGTATGCCCGTCGTCATTTGCTTGAAGATTACCGACTTGAACTGGAAAGTCACATAGCGTTGAAGATCATCAATGAAAAGTTTGATGGTTTCTACGACGGACATAAATATGGATACAACGATTATGTTTTGTTAGATGGAGCAAGCTATTTTGGAGGCGAACGCAAGTTTCGCGTTTCCCTTTACGACGAGTGCAAGAAGAGAAAAATAGCATTACTTGCTTTAAGCAAGAATTCTCCGATGATGCATGATGAGAAGGGACGAGATTTAATGGCAACGATACGAATGACTGCACCGTTCCCTCTTTGGGTTTATCCAAATATTAAGAAAGCAAACAAAGAGGAACACTTATACGGCGACATTTCTGTTGTGAAGCTTTGCTCGGAGAGTGAACATGTTTTCCGTTGCGACATAATGGAATATTTGGCAGATATTAGTATAGAATCTCTTCTTTCACCGTTAACCTATGTTTCCGAAGACCCCCGATGTCTTGGATATCCCATTCCTTTATTTCTTGCACACAAGTTTTCAGCGCCTTCTGAAACAATGCTACTTTACTTGCATGACCAGATTGAAAAAAGATTTAAACGCGCTGACCTTTATGATACGCTTCACAGTGAAGAACTAGTTTGCAGTTTTGCTGATGAACTACATGGAGCAAAATATGCATTCAACATAGAGTGGATTGAGCATGCTTGAACCCATTGGATTCGTTTGCGGGACTGAAGGAGACAAAATCAGCTTCTTTTTGGTAAAAGGAATGCAAGTCTCGTTTGGACAGATTGTTCGCATAGATTCTGATGACAAAAGCTTCTACGCACGGGTTGTCAACGCTCAAAGCAGCTCTACTTTGAAAACAATTGAACAGCTAAGAGAAGCAGAAGGAAAAGAAGCTTTTGGTCCATACTCAAACTTTCGAATGATAGAAGCCATACTATTTCTCGAAAAGAAAGACACCCGAGTCCGATCCCCAACCTTCAATCCAAATTATGGAGACAACGTTTACACTACAACAGAAGAAGACTGCACTGTATTGAGACTTTCTGGAGAATTAGAAATAGGGCATCTCCGCTCAGGAGACCTAACATTAGGCTCAGTCGGCATAGGCATTGACGCCATACCACGAATGATGGGAATGTTTGGAATGACAGGCTCAGGGAAAACAAACACAGAACTAATCCTAAACGCTCAAATCATAGACAACAGCCCCAAAACCGTTGCCTTAATTTTCGACTTTGCAGGACAGCTTCTCGAAGGTAAAGAAATCAAACCGCAAAGAGGCTTAAAAGATCACCCCCTTTTCCATAGCAAAGTCCAATACTACTCTACAGCAGGCGAAAAAATCGCAATCGGTTTACGCACCATAACTCCTAACATGCTTGAAACTCTTTTCTCTGATATTACAGAACCTCAACGAAGACTTGCTTGGGCACTCTTTGGAAAGTGGAAAAAAGAGTGGATAGAAAAAACCAAAGAAAAGTATGAAAGCGGAGAAAAATTTGACACACCTGTGGATAAGAAAACAGTTGAAGCTTTTATGCAAAAACTTCTTTCCTTACCAAAAGACCTTTTCCCGCCTTCAGACTATACCGTCGTAGACAAGATTACCGAGAACATATGCAACGGAATAACATGCCTTGTAGACATTTCTGGCATTCGAGCAGAATACCGTAACTCTATCGTCTGCTGGATAGCCTCTGCAGTAGCTAATCGTTACAAGTGGCTTTGGGAAGAAAAATACGAAGAATGGCAAAAGCTTCCAACACTACTTATTACGCTGGAAGAGGCTCACGAATTCCTCGACCAGGAAAAATCCAAAACAATTTTCTCTGATATAGCACTAACCTACCGCAAGTACCGTGTCGGGCTCAACGCAGTAACACCAAGACCCTCAAGAATAAACTTTGACGTCTTCGCCGAGCTATGGACAAAAGTCATCATGAAAACCGAGCTACGCAAAGACAGAATATACTTAACCGAAAATACTCCCTACCTCGAATACAGTGACACAGAAATAAAAATGCTCGACATAGGCGAAGCACTGCTGATCTCTGAACCAAAAATAAGATTTGCCGTACCAATAAAAGTCACACACTACCCCGAATATTTAGACAACCGCAAAAAAGAAGACTACAATCTACCTGATTCGCAACCTTTAACTGAAATGGAAAAACGCCTAAAACAATTAACAGAACAAGAAAAACCCAACCTAAGCTGATTGGCTAGCTTCACTTTCAGGCTTTTTAAGAAACTTCTCCATCTCCTTTTTCACACTATACTTGAATGGAATTTTGCTCGAATCACGCTCCAAATAACCCGCCTCATACAACTTCTTCATCAAACGAGCCGTATGCTCTCGACTAAGCCTAAGCCGCTCCTTAATTTCAGGCGCAGTCTTAGGACCTTCTTTTGCCAGCATCTCGAGAGCAGTTAACTCCGTCTCAGTCAAAGGAGCCAAAGCTCTCTCTCGCTTAATAGGTATAACCGCCTCAACTCTAGCCTCAGAACCTGAAACAAACTGCTGAGCTTGCTCCTCTAACGCAGAAAGCTTTGCAGCGAAACTTTCATGTGACGCAACAACATCACGCGCCTTCTTATCAATATCCTCTAACTTTGACAAAACCTGCTCCCGCTCAGCCAAAGACTTAATCACCTTCGGCTCCAAAGATTCAAATTTACGCCCTATAGATTCAGCCATTTCAAGAGCTTTTTCACTTTTAGCAGACACAGCCTCAACTTTATAAGCAACAAGCTCCAAGCGCTCAGCCTCACGCCTGATCTCTCTCTTAAAACTCAAAATAACATCTTCAAAAGTGCTCCGAGCCTTCTCATACTCCATTTGAGCCTTACGCAGATAACTATACGCTTTCGCAGTAGCCCCTAAAAATATTACAACCGCAACACCTGCAAGAATTAACATGAAATCAACCAAACGGAAACCTCCGTGATATACACGTGACATTGCGTGATTCAAGCATGTTGCATCACACATCACGTTCTCATGTTAGAAGATTTAAATCTTATGGTAAACGCACACCACGACGGGCATATGACATCACACATCACGCTTTAAACGTAAAACAACATAGATTACGCCCCTTCACATGCCTTTACAAAAATCCTTTAATTGAGGAGTTTTCACTGTTTAAAGCTTAATTTAGAGATTGTTTCAGTGACTCTAAAATAAGGAAATTTTGTGTACTTTTTGGTGTGATTTGTGACATCACAATACTCCTTCCGATGGATTTGATAGCTGTTTTAGGCTTGTTTCAAGCTCTTCTCTGATCATTTTTATGACTTTTAGCTGTTCGTTCACTTCTGCGCTCGTGTGGGGGATGTTTTTATGTGCTTCCACGTACTCCTGCAATTTGTGAGCTATTTCGAGGTAGGGGTCTAAAATTGTGCTGTCGAAGATTCCTAAGTACCCTAAAAGTAGTACAGTGTAGATTGCTTTCACCACGTTTTCTTTAGCCTGTGCTAATGTCCTATTAAAGGATCCGCGGCTTATTTTAGCCTTTGTTAGCCTTAATTTGGATTTTTCATCGTATTTTAGTGATTTGCCAGAAATATTTTCGGATAATACGTCAATTAGTAATGTTTCAAGCTGTGTTTTTGTTAAATGGCTGTTTGATGCCAGTATTTTCGTAATTGGGTCGTTTAATGACTTTAAAAGCCATGTTTGAACGTTGTCTTTTAACTTCACTAGACGTTCTCCTCGCGTAAGCTTGAATGAATACAGTTTTGTATACAAGCTCTTCTTAAGCTTTGCGAGGTCAACATAACTTTTGCACTATTGCTACGCAAACTATTTTATGTTAAAGAAAATAGTGGTTAGTGAGGAAAAATCTTGAGCTCACACTTTAAGCCAGCAAATCGGTTAAAAATTATAAAACCCTCTGGAATAAGGCGATTTTTTTCTTTAGCGCAAGAAATGCCTGACATTATTAATTTGAGTGTTGGAGAACCGGATTTCTCACCGCCGGCATATTGTTTGGATGCGGGCTGGCGAGCTGCCAAAGAGGGAAAAACACATTATGCACCTACGAATGGGATTTTAGAACTTCGGGAGTTACTGTCAAAGAAAGCTTATAGAGATTATGGACTTAACTATGACCCGAACTTAGAAGTTCTAGTTACTGTAGGCGGGAGCGAAGCAATTTTTCTTGCTTTGATGAGCCTAGTAAATCCAGGCGATGAAGTGCTTATCCCTAATCCTGGCTTTGTTTGCTATGAGCCAAGTGTACTTTTGGCCGGTGGCGTACCTATCTCTGTGCCTTTGCTAGAGGAGAACAATTTTAAGCCTAAGGCTGATGATGTGACATCACTAATCACAAACAAATCACGTGTGATTGTGCTGAATCACCCGAATAATCCAACGGGTTCTGCTCTTTCTTATGATGAGGCTGCTGCTTTGACGGAGGTTGCTGTTGAGCGTGACTTGATTGTGATTTGTGATGACGTTTACGAGAAAATAGTGTATGATGATGCAAAACATTATTGTTTGGCAAGTTTTCCTGGAATGCGAGAGCGTACTTTGATTGTTAATTCTTTTTCTAAGACTTATGCTATGACTGGTTTGCGTGTTGGTTATGTTTTGGGGTCTAAGGAGCTTGTTTCTCCTGCTTGGCTTGTGCACCAGTATCTTGTTGCTTGTGTGGATACTATGGCGCAGTATGTTGCTGTGGCTGCTTTAGAAGGGCCGCAGGAGTTTGTTAAAGACATGGTTAAGGAATTTGATAGAAGGCGCAAACTAGTTGTTGAGAGGCTTAGCGAGATTGAAGGTTTTAGGTGTGCGCTTCCGAAAGGAGCCTTTTACGTTTTTCCGAGCATAAAAGATTTTAATATGCCTTCTGAAAGGTTTGCGGAGTTTCTTTTGAAAGAAGCGCATGTTGCTGTTGTGCCAGGTTCTTCATTTGGCAGTTATGGTGAAGGCTACATTCGAATTTCTTATGCTGCGGCTTATGAGCAGTTGGAGGAAGCTTTGGATAGGATTGAAAGCGCTGTGAAGCGTTTAAAATAGGTGCTTTTAGAGGTTTTTGGCGCTTTCTTTCAGCTCGTCAAACAGCTCTGGGCGTAAGTCTTTGATTGTTGGAACGAAAATTTCTATAGGCTTGATGTCCATGTAATTTACTTCTGCAACGAGGAAATCTTCCTTGTCGTATTTGCATTTTGCAATTACTTTTCCGCTTGGAGAGACTAATCTGCTTCCACCCCAGAATTGTAATCCGTCTTCTATTCCTACGAGGTTGACGTATGCGAGAAAAGTGGTGTTTTCAATTGCTCTAGCCAGTGTTAACGTTTCGAAGAATGTGCGGCGGACTGCTGGAGAAGCGGATATGCAGACTGATAATTGCGCTCCTTTCAAGCGTGTTAGGCGACATAGTTCTGGAAAGTATAGGTCGTAGCATATGATTAAGCCTATTTTACCCAGTTCTGTTTCTAATGCTGACGCTTGGTACCCTGGGCGGAAGTAGCGTTTTTCTTCAAAGACGCTGTGTGTTGGAAGGTGCATTTTTCTGTATTTTCCTATTAAGCCTTCTGGTCCTACGAGAACCGCTGTGTTGTATATTGTGCCTTGGGTTTTTTCGCTTAGTTCTGGCATGCCGAAAATTATGTACATGTTCGACTGTTTTGCCAATCTCTCTAGGGCTTTTGTTGATTTTCCAGGAACTGTTTCTGCTAAATCGTAAAGCTCGTCTCTAATTGTGTAGCCTGTTAAGGATAGTTCTGGGAAAATAACTAGGCTGGCGCCATGTTTTTCGGCTTTTTTAATGTAGTTGGTTATCTTTTTTATGTTGGCTTCTTTGTCTCCTCTCTTACAGCTTATTTGTGCGAGTGCTAGTTTGAATTGTTCTTCCATATTCTCATCCTCTGATGTTTAGTGTAGTTCTCTTGGGAGTCGGTAATCGAATCCTATTGTTCTGTATTGGATTTTTGTTGTCATTGGCATTCTTCTCTTATGCTCCATGCTTAGCCATCTCTTTTTTATTTTATCTACCAGAGCTTTGCTTAAGCTTAGTTGTTTAGCTATTTCTTCGGTTTTCATGAAGTGTTCCAGACTGTAGAGTATGAGATCTAGTGTTTCATATTTTATGCCTAGCTCTTCTTCGGCAAGTTGCCCAGGCCAAAGTGCAGGTGATGCAGGTTTTGTGGCTATTTCTTCTGGTACGCCTATGTGTTTTGCTAGGTGGCGGACTTGGGTTTTGTATAAGTCCATTAGAGGTGTAATGTCTGCTGATATGTCGCCCCATTTTGTGAAGTAGCCCATCATGGTTTCGGATTTGTCTGAGCTTCCGCAGACGAGCAGGTTTAGTTTGTTTGCGTAATAGTATATGATGATGCTTCGGGTTCTGGCTTTGATGTTTCCTTTGCATAGTTTGTCTTGTTGGTCGAAGATAGGTATCGCTTTGCTGAAAGCGTTTAAGATTGATGTGATGTCGATTGTCACGGTTTTGAGTTTGAATTTTTTGGCTACAAGCTTGGCGTGCTTAATGTCTCGTGTGCTAAAAGTTTCTTGTTCTGGAAGCAAAAGTCCTAGAACCTGGTTTTCGCCTATCGCCCGGGCAGAAAGTGCTGCAAGTGCGCTGCTGTCAATTCCGCCTGATAGCCCTAAGACTATTCCTTTTGTTTTGGATTTTTTGACGTAATCTTTTATGAAACGCTCTATTTTTGTTGCTGTTTCTTGCCAATCTAGTTCTAGTAGTGATCGTTGCAATTTCAAGGATGAACATCCTTATTATTTATGGGTTTATGTGAGTATTTAAGGAGAAAGATAAAATAGTTTGAAGTCATAGCTTTATGTGGTATGGTAGGCTTTAATCATGGGGCGTAGAAGAAGGAAAGTTGTTCGTATTCCGAAGAAACGTTTGCCAAAGTTCTTTTCTTGTCCGCTCTGTGGAAAGGAAACAGTAAGGGTTGAAATAGCTCGGGATGAGGGCAAGGCTGTTGTGATTTGCGGTAATTGTGGAACGAAAGATGAGTTCCAAATAAAACGTGCCTTAGGTGAGGTTGACGTTTACTGCATGTTTACAGACAAGATTTACGGGAGTTCAAGAAAGCCTTCTGTATCGGAAGCTCAAAGCGTAAGTTAAGTGGTTTACATGCTAGGTCGAGTAGAAAAATATTTGCTGGAGAAAATCGAAGCGGAAAGAACAATTCACATTACACTGGTAGACCCTGAAAAGGTGACTCTGCCGCAAACTTCAAAGATTGTTACTCAAGCCAAGGCAAGTGGAACATCTGCCATAATGGTAGGAGGCTCAACTTTCGTTTCAACCAAACATCTTGACGACGTGGTTAAAACCATTAAGCGCGTCGTCAAGCTTCCTGTAATATTGTTTCCAAATAACGTGTCTGGAATAAGCCGATATGCTGATGCTATTTGGTTCATGTCGCTTCTTAACAGTACAGACCCATATTTTCTGATGGGCGCCCAGATTCTAGGAGCGCCTCTTGTCAAGAGGTATAATCTTGAACCATTGCCTATGGGTTACATTATTGTTGGAGAAGGCGGCACCGCTGGTATCGTGGGAAGGGCTGTTCCTGTGCCTTGTAACAAGCCTGAATTGGCAGCTGCACATGCCCTTGCTGGTCAATATTTAGGTATGCGTTTCATCTATTTGGAAGCTGGCTCTGGTGCGAAGAAGCCTGTTCCTCCGGAAATGATTAGTTTGGTCAAACAATATACGAATGTGGTTCTTATTGTTGGCGGAGGAATAAGAACAAGAGGGCAAGCGCTTGCTGCGGCTTCTGCTGGAGCTGACATAATTGTTACCGGCAACATTGTGGAAGAAACTGAAGTTAAGACTAAACTGGCTGAGATTGTTGCAGGAATTAAGGGCGGTAAAACCTAGAAGCAACCAAAAGTAGACATGATACTTCAAAGAATTTTGCTCGCTATTTTTATGTTGAAGCTTCACGGAAACAACACTTAACAACTTGAGATTTTTGCCTATTCTTTGTAAGAAAACCAAAATAAATGGCGCGAAATACAAAGTGCGTGGAGCTTTAGCTTGAACGGACCAATGAGCGAGAAACAGCAAAGCTACGTCAAGACATTAGAAAGTGAGCTTGAACAGCTATACGCTATTAGTTTGAAGGCGCGTGAGAAGGGACGTGACCCTTCGTTTAAGCCTGAATGTGGAGTTGCAAAAGACTTAGCAGATTTAGTTGAGGGGCTCGTAGGACCAAAAGGTGTGGCTGAGAATATTCGAGAGTTAAGCTCCAAAATGCCTAGAGAAGAATTAGCATTCAAGATTGCAGAGGAGATTGTCTACGGCAAATTTGGGCACTTAGAACCCGAAGCTGCAGCAGATCAGTCAATACGAACGGCATTGGCAATTTTAACGGAAGGTCTCACAGCAGCTCCTCTTCAAGGAGTTTCGCACGTAAAAATAAAAAATAACAATGACCGAACTAAATACCTTGCAATCTATTTTGCAGGACCTATACGTTCCGCTGGAGGCACAGATCAAGCTTTAACTTTGGTCATAGGTGATTTTGTACGCAAACTGCTTGGGCTTGACCGTTACAAGCCGACAGAAGAAGAGATTGCACGTTTTATTGAAGAAGTTAGGCTTTGTGAACGTTCTGTAAGCCGCTTTCAATATCATGTTTCTGATGAAGAGTTAAGGAAAGCATTGCAATGGTTGCCTATAGAGGTTACTGGAACCGAGTCTGACCCTGTAGAGGTTTCTTCTTATAGAAATCTTTCACGAGTAGAGACAAACCGCATTAGGGGCGGCGCACTGCGTGTTGTTAATGACGGGATTGTAGGTCGCGCTTCCAAGGTTTTGTCTATTATTGGCAAGTTAGGCATCGAGGGTTGGGATTGGCTTAAGGAAATCCGCAAGATTTCTGAGAAGAAATCTGCAGGCTTTATGGATGATGTCATTGCTGGACGCCCCATTTTCTCTTTTCCATCCAGACGCGGAGGGTTTCGGCTTAGATACGGCAGAGCGCGTAACACAGGCTTAACTGCCGTAGGCATTCATCCAGCAACTATGCTTGTACTTCAAGGATTTTTGGCTGCTGGCACCCAAGTGCGTTTAGAACTTCCTGGGAAAGGCGGTGTCACTGTCCCCGTTGATGTGATAGAACCGCCCATAGTTAAGTTGGAGGATGGTTCTGTTTTTCGGGTTTTTGTTGAAAATTATGCGAGCGTGAAGGATAAGATTGCGAAAATTTTGTTTTTGGGTGATATGCTGATTAGTTTTGGAGATTTTCTGTATCCCAATAAACGTTTGGTTCCTTCGGGTTATGTGGAAGAGTGGTGGGCTTGGGACGTAAAAAGGGCTGTTATGGAGAAGTTTAATGGTGATTTCGAAAAAGTAGAAGGTTCTCTAGATATTGCTTTGGGAAGGTTGAAAACTTTTCTGGATGATCCATACTTGAATAAGCCTAGCGTAAAAGAGGCGATATTGATTTCAAAGATTTTAGGTGTGCCTCTTCATCCTTCTTATACGTTTTTTTGGTCTCATCTTGAGTCTGTTGAGGCGCTTAAGCTTCTGAGGAAGTGGATTTCTGCTTCAAAATTAGAGTATAAGGATGATTTAGTCTTTAAGATAGTTGGAAACTTGGATGCGGATGTTAAGAAGAATCTCGAGGTGCTTTGTGTACCGCATAAAGTTTCAGATGGCAATATTGTTGTTGAGGGAGATGATGCCCATGCACTGGCTTTTTGTCTTGGAAACAATGGTTCTTGTGAAGAAACTGCACTTGACCAATCTGTGTTTGCTGCAATTGAGTTATTTTCGGGCATAATGGTTCGAGACAAGGCGCCAACTTTCATAGGCGCTAGAATGGGGCGTCCTGAAAAGGCTAAAAGACGTGAAATGAAGCCCGTAGTGCATGTGCTTTTTCCAGTTGGGTTGGCTGGAGGTTCGCAAAGAGATGTTGTTGAAGCGTCGAAGCATCAGCCAATATTTGTTGAGGTTGTTAAGCGCAAGTGCCCAGTATGCAAAACGAATTCTTTTGAGGCATTATGCAGCACATGTGGTGGAGAAACAGTTTTTGAAAAGGCATGTCCGAAATGTGGACGCACGCTGAATGGAGATACATGTCCTACATGCAAGGTGTCTTCCGTTTTTTATGAAAAGCAAGCTGTTAATTTGAAGACAATGTTTGAAGATGCTTGTGCCAGATTAGGCGTCTCCGCACCGAAAGTTTTGAAAGGTGTTAAAGGATTAACGAATGAGAAAAAAACGCCTGAGATTATTGAAAAAGGGGTTTTGCGAGCTAAGTATGATTTGTCTGTTTATAAGGATGGCACAATCCGCTTTGATGCGACGAATGCGCCACTGACGCATTTTAAACCTTTCGAGGTGGGCGTCTCTGTTGAGAGGCTTGTTAAGCTTGGTTATACGCATGATATTTATGGAACCCCTTTGACAAATTCAAGTCAGGTATGTGAACTTAAGATTCAGGATATTGTGGTTCCGCAGAAGTGCGGCGAATATTTTGTTAGAGTGGCAAACTTTATTGACGAGCTTTTAGTCAAAGTTTATGGTCTTTCGCCTTATTATAATGTTAAGCGCTTTGATGATTTGGTTGGGCATTTAGTTGTCGGTTTGGCTCCGCACACCTGCGCAGGTATTTTGGGACGTATTATTGGTTTTACAAGCTTGAACGTTTGCTATGCGCATCCTCTTTGGCATTCGGCGAAGCGTAGAGATTGTGATGGCGATGAGGATGCAGTTATGCTTGCGTTGGATACTTTAATCAATTTTTCTCGTGAGTATTTGCCTACTCAAATCGGCGGAATAATGGATGCACCACTGCTTTTGATTCCTATTGTAAACACGAAGGAGGTGCAGCGACAAGCGCACGATTTTGATGTTGCCAGTTCCTATCCCTTGGAGTTTTATGAAAAAACATTGGAGAAAGCTGAAGCCTATCAAGTTAGTAACCTTATAGACCTTGTTAAGTACAGGCTTGGAACTGAGTCTCAGTTCGAAGGATTCTATTTCACTACACCTGTTTCGAATGTTAATATGGGAAATGCTGAAAGTGCGTATAAGCGGTTTAAGGCGATGATTGATAAGTTGAATGGGCAACTGCAGTTGGCGGAGAAGATAGAGGCGGTTGATGCCAGGAAAGTGGCTTTAAAAGTTTTAACGAGGCATTTCATCAGGGATATTGCAGGAAACCTTAGAGCTTTTTCAACGCAAGGCTTCCGATGTAAATCTTGTAATAAGCGTTTTCGGCGTCTGCCTCTGCGAGGAAAGTGCCTGTTGTGTGGGGGTGCATTGGCATTGACGGTTTACCGTGGCGGAATAGAGAAGTATCTGGAAGCTGCACAACAGTTGATTGAAAAGTATCATCTACCCAAGTATTATGCTCAGCGAATTTTGCTTGTGAAAGAAGAGATTAATACGCTGTTTGATAGCAAAAAACCAAAACAAATTAGTCTCACAGACTTTGCTTAGAGTGAAACCCTTTTCTATTTCAACAACAATTACTACTTTGACCAGCTTTGGGTAAAGGCGGTTATCATCCTAACGCTTTCTTGGTTGATTTTCGAAATGTAGAGTTGGGGTTGAAGGCAAGAACAGCAATTTTGTTTGCTTTGGAGAAAGGTTCAGCCTCCGCTAGGAAAGTGGCTCTGGACAGTGGGTTAGTTTATGGTGTTGTTATGCATCATCTTAAACTTCTGGAGTCAAGGGGGATAGTTCAGCGAAAAAGAGGCAAACCATCTGTTTGGAATGTCACTGGTTTGGGACAGAAAAGGCTGTGATACGCTGGCTCTAGTTTAGTCAAAAGGTGCATTTACATGGGTTTTGCCCACATTTTGGACATTTATTCGCATATTTCTTGCGTGAGACTTCTTCAAGGTTCACGTTTGTCACGTTTGCCAGTGAGGCAAGCCACGCTATGACATCTGCGAATTCTTCTTCTAACGCTTTTTTGTCATTCAATTCTAATGCTTCTCCTAGCTCTTCCACTTCACTAACAAGCCTGTTATACGTGCCCTTAACACCTCGTTTGGAATCGCGTTGAAAATACAGTTGCCTCATCATTTCTTGAAACTCGCTGATTTCCATATTTCTACCGCTCCTAGATTTCGAATATTGCGAATTGCAACTTTACCAGACTCTATTTATGCATAATGTTCTAGCGAATTTTGATATATTGATACGCTTCGGTTGTGTTTTCGAAGCAGTAGTGGACCTTTTGATAATC